>Ga0306921_10000128_pt1 | contig 54931 bp, 85 predicted proteins | sample sta12Cox44000080_FD_203760 | JGI IMG/M metagenome (GOLD analysis project Ga0306921, IMG submission 203760) | Lab enrichment of tropical soil microbial communities from Luquillo Experimental Forest, Puerto Rico - statoxic.12C.oxic.44.000.080 (v2)... | ecosystem: Environmental > Terrestrial >... | reverse complement strand
CGCTGGATATGATTGCAAGCAAAATATCCAGAATATTAAACGGTGATCCGAACTACGCCGATTCCTGGCATGACATCTGCGGATATTCGAAGCTCATTGAAGATCGCCTGAATAATCCATGCAAGCATAACGGAGTACTTGCTTACGACACTATAAACAAAAAATATCTCTGCGGCGAATGCGGCGCAGAGATTCACGACACGATGTCGTTTAGGTGTTATTGCGCAAATTGTCCTTGTGGGCTTGGAGGTACTTTTTCATGACCACCTCAACCCAAGAGCGCCTAGCGCCAGAACTGCAGAACGAATGGGATGCTTTCTTTAAGCGTTACGGCAAATTTCCACCACGCGAGAAAATGGGCATGGCCGAACGATATAACTTCGATATCCGACTGGACGCATGGATTGAGGGTCGCGCAGCTTTGCGCAAGGAGATCGGGAAATGAGTGATGAAAAGAAAGCCTTGTTTTTGAAGGCTACGGACGAGATTTTGAAAATTCCCGGCGCGCACCTCCATCATTTGCAACGCTTCATTAATGGGAATGTGTCCATCAGCAAGAAAGGCATCATCAAATTCCCCATGCAGTTGGACATTAATATCTTGGAAACCACAGTTGATGATATCCGCGCCATCTTCGCGCCGCATATATACGAAGGAAAGATGATCCCGGTAATTTGTTTTATTGACCCAGAAGAATATGAGAAAGGCCGCGCCACAATGCCGGTAGAGGAGGCGAGAAAATGATCCCGGCCCACATGAAAAATACAGCTAAGGCAATCGTCAACCTAGCCGATGCTTTCAGCCATGTTGACCCCAAAGCTCCAGGTAGCCGTGATCTTTACATTCGTGCCATGGAAAGCCTAGTCAGAATGGCCCTTGTAGATGCCGCCATGACCGAAGAAGTGCGCGACTTCGCTAAATGCATGGGCAAGCCTATTGCTGAGCTTGGCTGAGATGGCATGGACAATATCAAATGCAATGATTAAGGACTACGCCAATTAGTTTGATGTGTTGTCAAAGTAAAGATATAATAAAATCTTTACATGGATTAATAAATTATGCCTTGGCCAAAAAACGAAAAACTACAAGAAATGCACGCAATGTATGAGCAGGGATTTTCATTATCTCAAGTTGCAGAATTTTATGGATGCACGCGGCAATCAGTATTTGGATTGTTCCAATACAACGGCTTGCCAACTAGGAAAAAGAAAGAGTTGCCATTCGTTGTTTTCAATGGTTCAAAATACACCTTGAGAAATCACGGTTACATGGCAAAAACAGATGGATATAGAACGCTTTTGCATCGTGATATCTGGGAGTTCCACAATGGAAAAATACCCGAAGGATGGGATATTCACCATAGGGACGAAGACAAAACACACAATGAGATAAGCAATTTCGAATGCCTTCCAAAATCTGAGCATACGAAGCTTTACTCTCCTCATAATAATCAACATACCAAAGGAAGAAAGAGAGAAAAATGTGGGTCTTAGCTCATTCCATTTGTTTGCCGGCGCAGGAGGTGGCATCCTCGCCGATATCCTCCTTGGACATAGAACTATTGGCGCAGTCGAAATCGAAGATTATCCCAGAAAAATTCTGCTGGCGCGGCAGCTTGACGGAAGTCTACCTCGATTCCCTATCTGGGACGATGTTACAACCTTCCGAATCGACAACCCAGACACACGAAGCTACATTGAATGGCTCCGAGAAAGGAGTGGGGAACTCGTCATTTGTGGCGGGTTCCCGTAACTGTGTCAAGACATCAGCGCAGCTGGCAAAGGCGCAGGAATCGACGGTGAGCGAAGCGGACTCTGGGCGCACATGGCAAGGATCATTTGCGAAATACGACCACGATATGTCTTTGTGGAAAACAGCCCAATGCTCACTTCTAGGGGACTCGGAAGAGTTCTCGGAGACCTGGCCGCGATGGGGTTCGATGCTGAATGGGGAATTATTGGAGCGGCAAATATCGGAGCTCCGCACAAACGGGATCGAATTTGGATTATGGCCTACTCCATGCAGCAGCGACCATTCCAATCGTCAGATATCGGACAGCATTCACATATCGAGAACAGGTTTGCCGAAACATATTGCAGCAAATGGAATGAAATCGCAAATGCGATTGAGTCAAGCGGTAAAAATGTTTCCAACTCCGAATGCATCCGATGCGAACAAATGGAGCAATCAAACTCTGCAAGAAAGATTGGAAAAGAAACAGCAAGTGAGATTGAATACAGCGGTCGCGCCGGAAGGTGGAAAGGGTGGCCTCCTGAACCCCAATTGGGTCGAGTGGCTTATGGGGTGGCCAATCGGGTGGACAGACTTAAGGCCCTTGGAAACGGCCAAGTGCCATTGTGCGCAGCCTTTGCATGGAAACTGCTCTCAGAAAAGTTTTGATTGCTGGAAAAGATTTTTCATGGCAAGATTGGGAACATAATTTTTAACGAGTTTCCAAATGGCTAGTGAAAAAAGTAGAGCTTCTTATGCGGCATGGTATGCCAGAAACAAAGAAAAAGCGCGTGAACAAAAGCGTGTTGTTATGAAGAAATTGCGCGATGAAAATCCTGAAAAATATAATTCCCAGTCGAGAAAAGCAAAAATAAGAGAAAAACTAAAACTATTCCTGATGTATGGGAATGTGTGCCAGATCTGCGGATTTTCCGATATGCGAGCGCTTTCACTTGACCATGTGAAAGACAACGGAAATGAAGAACGAAGACAACTTGGTGAGCGCGGGGTATATCGTAGGGCAAAATCCGAGTACCGCCCTGATGAATATCAGATTCTTTGTATGAACTGCCAATTCATCAAACGATCTGTAAATTCAGTGCATATTAATCTTAATGATGAGTGGCAGCAACAGCATGGAAAATCCTGAGCGAACCTTATGTCTGACATCACCTGGCAAGAATTAATGGAGCTATACCAGCTCAGAAAAGGAATTGTATGAGAAGGAATCTTGGGAATCTAATCAAATCGTTGGAAAATGCTATATACGATGGCGCTATCAATGATTATTTGGCGAGTTTGCCACATACAGGCAAGCCAAGAATAAAAGTCAGCTTTAGCAGCGGCGAGACCAGTGCCTATATGGCCTATCGCATGAAAACAGAGATGTCTGATGATTATGAGCTTTGTTTTGTGATGGCAAATACAGGCGAAGAAACCGAGAAGTCACTTATTTTTGCGGATCGCTGCGACAAGGCATGGGGACTGAATCTAATTTATGTTGAGGCGGTTGTGCACCCGGAATTCGGTGTGGCAAGCACACATAAACAAGTTACTTTCGAAACAGCTTCGCGTAACGGCGAGCCATTCGAAGAAATGATAAAGGTCTATGGCATTCCAAATATGGATTTCGAGCCATGCAACCGCGAATTGAAATTGAATGCTATGAAGTCCTACATGAAATCAATAAGTTGGTATGACTATCAAACGGCAATTGGGATTCGCATGGATGAACGGCGCCGTGTCAATCCAGAAACAGCAAAGAAAAATAAAATCATTTATCCGCTAATTGATATTTGGCCTACTGATAAGCAAGACGTGCGCGACTTTTGGGAAGATCAACCGTTTCAGTTGGGTTTGCAAGAGCACGAAGGAAACTGCAAATGGTGCTGGAAGAAATCAGATAAGAAGCATTTTAGATTGATTTCTGAGCACCCTGAGATTTATGATTTCCCTCGCCGCATGGAGCAACAATACGGATGGTGCGGTGCCCCACATTACGGTGAACCATCGGTGGACGGAAAGCCGCGTGTTTTCTTCAGGAATAAGCGCAGCACTGACGATATGTTTGCGCAGGCCCGCGAACTTGGCTTTGTCCCACACATACCAATCAAAGAGGTCAGGTCGCACGAAGCGCGGCAATTTAACCTTGATCTTGATGCCGGCGGCTGCGGTGAGACTTGCGAACCATACCCAATGGAGGTTAAGCCATGAACTATTGGCTGGCATTAATTGCACTTGGTGCGATAGCATTTATTCAAAACATGTCATTTACTTGGGTGAGCCGCAGCCGTAACAGTGGTGACCCGTCTTATCACCGCTGGGCGGCCATATGCTCCAATGCGGTTTGGTTCGTCACCCAAATGGTGATTTGGCAGCAGGTGTGGGAAGTGGCTAAAACGGGAGAATGGTGGCGGCTTGGCCTGGTCGGCATAATTTATGTGTTGGCTACGACTGAAGGCTCAGTGTTCATGATGAAAATCTTGCTGAAGAAAGAAACCGGCAAGCGCAAAGTAGGTGCCGTTTGAAATGTCCGATATAACTTTCGAAGAACTCCTGCAATTACACAGGATAAGAAAAGGAAAGGAACCAAGCCGCGCCTTGGAGCGCAAGCACTACGGAGATCCGCTGAATAATATCGAGTACGTAAAAGAAATCCAGCGGCGAGAAAGAATCAACCAGGAAAGAAAGGGGAGAAAGTGAGTAACTTACGACGAGTACCAAAGAGCGAAGCGCAGACGAAGTTCAAAGCGGCGGATCCGGTGGATATCTGCCTGGAATGCTGGAAGACCTGGATGCACGGCGACAGCGACCGCGACCTGGGCGCAAAGACAATGGGTGGTCTCGTGGCGAATAGCGACGGCTATGGTTGTGATTCTTCTGAGGCTCAGCAGAAGAGGGACACTGCCATAGCGGTTGCGACAGATGCCTGCATAGACTCTCTGAAGCGCATTCACATATGGGCCATCTATAAAACTTGCAGCATAGGGCAGATATGGTCTTTCCCGAATGCCGACCTGGCGAGCACATATGAATCGGCCCGCAAGGAACTGGAACCGCTATTGCGTAAGAACCCAGCTACAAGTTCGGAGTTTTGATATGAGGACTTGCAAAAAATGTGGAAGCTTTGAATTTGCTTCAGATGGGCAATGCAGGCTATGCAAGAATGCCAAGGAAAGGGAGAGATATGCCAAAAATATTGAGGAAAATCGTTTAAAGGCAAGGAAATATAGAGAAGAAAATAAAGAAAAAGATAGGATCAGGAAGAAAAAATATGCCATAGAGAATCCTGAAAAGATAAAGGCAATCCTGCGCAAATCCAACGAGAAAAACTCCAAGAAAAGAGTTGAGAGAGCGAGAAAATGGAAAAAAGCAAATCCTGAAAAAGTTAAGGCAACTAGAGAAAACAGACGAGCTGCCATGAAAAATAGCAGAGGGAAAATATCTGGCGATCTATTGGAAAAATTATATCTTCTGCAGAAAGGGAAGTGCGCATGTTGCGGTACACCTCTTAACGGTAAATATCATATTGACCACATAATGCCGCTGAAATTGGGCGGAGATAATTCTCCATCAAATATTCAATTGCTTAATCCGCTGTGCAATATGAGAAAAGGAAAAATACATCCTGTTGACTATATGCAGTCTAAGGGATTTTTAATATGAAAACGCTTGTAAACTTTTTTCGGTTGTATTACACTAAAGGCCTAGGCAGATTTTCCTATGGAAAAATCAGTCTCAAGCCGCCAGCATTCGTGCTCGCGGCTTTTTTATTTGCATCTTGTAAACTTTCGCACCGGCTTGGCAAGCCAACACGCAAATCGTTCTTTAACAATTCTGGCCCAGCCTTAGGGGCGTCAATCTGCGGATCAAGCCAAACCGCGCCGGATGCAGTCACCGGCCTCGCTCTTTGATTCAAAGACCCGGATGCAGGCGTTCCTGCTTGCGCGGCTCAGCGACGCGCCATATCGCGCTGATAGAAAAGCTCTTGGTGCCTTCGGGCCGGTGGTCGCACGAAACGCGACTTGTACGATAAATCGTACATAACTGCCTTAGTGCTCGATTTAAGGCATATCAAGCAAGCTTTTTAGAATTCCGGGCTTAGTTTAGTTCCGAAGTTAATATAACGTCCAGCGGGACATCAGTGATGTCGCAATACCGAACGGAGACTATATAAGGAATTAATTTTGTCGGTCGATATTTAAGGGAGTCGGCTCTAGAAAGTTTCCTTGATCGGTTGCGCGGCAAACCCCGTCGTTCACGGCGGGGTCAAGAGCGCGGACGGCAGAGCCGGCCTTTGGTAGTACAACAGGTTTGCAGATGAGTCTCCACTGTATATAATCACAGCATGCAAAGACTTCAGGCCTTCAAGTACGAACTGATGCCAACCAGCGATCAAACACGCGCTATGCACCGCTTCGCCGGGTCGTGCCGATTCGTCTATAACAAGGCATTGGCTTTGCAAAAGGAGAACCACGCGGCGGGTAAGAAGTTTATCGGCTATGTCGCCATGGCGAAGCACTTGACTGGGTGGCGCAATGGTACAGAAACGCCCTGGCTAAAAGAGGCCCCTTGTCATCCTTTGCAGCATGCCCTGAAGGATCTGGAAAGGGCATACAAAAATTTCTTCGAGAAGAGGGCAGACTTTCCAAATTTCAAGCGCAAGAATGGCGGTGATGCCTTCCGTTACCCGGACGCGAAACAAATCAAGCTCGACCAGGATAACGACCGCATCTTTCTACCCAAGCTCGGCTGGCTACGTTACCGCAACAGCCGCGACGTACTGGGCGAGGTGCGTAATGTCACCGTGAGCCAGTCGGGCGGCAAGTGGTTCGCGTCGATTCAAACGCAACGCGAGGTCAAACAACCACTGTCCACGGCGACGACGGCCATCGGCATCGATGTCGGCGTGGCCCGTTTCGCCACCATGAGCGATGGCAGCTTCATCGCGCCGCTCAACAGTTTCAAGAAACACCAGCAACGTCTTGCGCGCTACCAGCGCCGGATGAGCCGCAAGGTCAAGTTCAGCAACAACTGGAAGAAGGCGAAGGCCCGCATCCAGAAGATTCACACCGGCATCGCCAACGCCCGGAAAGATTTCCTGCACAAAACCACAACGACGATCAGCCAAAACCACGCGCTCGTATGCATTGAGGATTTGCAGGTACGGAACATGACCAAGTCTTCTAAAGGCACGGTCGAACAACCGGGCAAGAAAGTCAGCCAGAAGTCTGGTCTGAACCGCGCCATTCTCGATCAGGGATGGGGTGAGTTTCGTCGCCAGCTTGGCTACAAGGTCACATGGAACGGCGGCATGCTGCTGGCTGTGCCGCCGTATCACACCAGCCAGACGTGCCCGGCCTGCGGCCACGTCTCGAAAGACAATCGGCAGACTCAGGCATCGTTCCTTTGCGTCGATTGTGGCCACGAAAATCACGCCGATGTGGTCGGCGCGATTAATGTTTTAAGGGCGGGACACGCCCAGTTAGCCTGTGGAGAGTCGGCGCAGTCGGGCCGCTCGATGAAGCAGGAACCCACCGAAGCGACCCGTAAATCATCACGCGGCGCCGTAGGAATCCCCGTCCTTTAGGGCGGGGAGGATGTCAAAGTGAATGCTGGATCCTGACCAGCGCGCCTCAGTTGTAAGAGCATGCAGCGTGGAATTGCTTACCCCCAAGCTGGAATTACAGGGCCAGCCACTATCAAAGATTTGCGAGTGAGCACAAGGTGTGCCGCCAGGTTTCCACCCTGAGCAGAGAAGGCTTCGATTGCCTCCATTCGCTCCAGAAGGCACTTGCGAGGAGCGCTGCCACGCCTTGATGACGAAGGCGAAAAAATCACTCGCGCGGGAGACGCAATCCCCAAACTGCGTTGGCGGTCGGAGAAAATTAGAGCCGATGCTTGCTGGTAAGCCGCATTCAAGCCAGTTTCAAAATAGGAGGCCATATGCAAGCCAGCCAAATCCCAGGCGATGAACTCCTATTTCACGCAAAGCATCTGGTCGCTGAGGACAGCCTCACGACCGAGAAGATTATCAGCTACCTGGCCAACAAATACGGTGCCAAGGCTGAAGAAGTCCTGAATAGTATCGAAAGCGAGTGCGCTGCATGAACTGGACCATGTTTTGCGTCGCCACTTGCTGCGCGATTGCCGGCTTCGTTGTTGGCGCCCTCTGGTTTTCTGGCTGGATGCTTTCTTCCATTTGCAAGATAGTCGGGAGCCAGCGATGACCGAACGCGATGAAATCGATCTTGGTGACAATCACACGATGATATTCAGCGAATATCAGGGCGAAAAGCGGGTCGGCGCGAACATCGTTCATCAGGCTGCTGATGGCAGTAAATGCCAAGGTTGGATTTCCTTTGAAGGCCGGGCATGGGCGAATAGCTTCAATGGCTCGATTGCGACATGGAAAGTTGAGCAAGACGAACCGATCACTTTGTCGCCCAGTATAGCCTGCCGTGTATGCGGCGATCATGGCTATGTGAGAGACGGAAAATGGGTGAAAGCGTGAAGCCGATGACCGAACAAGAAGCTGACCGCCAGCTTCGTTCTTTCGGCACCCTGGCCGAGAAGATGGAAACGCATGACCTGGTCGTCAAAGAGCCAGTCTTGACGGATGCAGGCTACGCGCAGAAATACCCAAGCTATATTGACGTTGGCAATATCACGGTCATGCAGGATGTTCCGCCAAACTATTTTGCGAAACTGATTGAAGAAATGAAGACTTGGCCATCTGTTGCGGATGATTGCCAGATATTCGATTTCACCCCACTGTTTTAACGATTTCTCCCCACGTCCTTATAGGACTTGCCAGCCGCTTTAATCAGCGGCTTTTTTTATTAAACAACAATTCAAACAAAATCAAAAACATTGAAATTAATCATAGGAAACCTTTAAATTGGCCTCCACTTTCGCAAATCACGCAACCAGTTGGTATGTGCGTGCCGGTGGAGCTTTGACCAACGGAGGGGGATTCGATTCGACTGTAGCGGGTGCCGGCACAAATTATGCTGACCAGGACAGTCCTCAGTTGACGCTTACTGATGTTGCCACTGCAGGCGTGTCTGCGACCATCACTAGCGTGACAGGTGGCTTTACTTCTCAGATGGTTGGCAATGTAGTTGCCTTTAGTTCTGGCACGAACTTCATCGTTGACCGCTTTGTGATCGTTACCTACATCAGCTCCACTAGTGTGACGCTGGATAGGAACTGCACAACTGGTGTGGGCGCATCTGGGAATATGAAGGTTGGCGGCGCAATGGCCAGCCCGGCTAACTTGACCGTTGGCGGTAGTGGTACTGGTGCTAACCCCACGACACCGCCCAGCCCGCTTATTCCTGGCAACACAGTGAACATTCGCGGCGCTGGCACACAAGATCCCAGTACGTTCGACTACGACATGTCGAGCGGCTACTATGAGTTTATAAACGGCAATAACACTGCTACGACCAGCGGCGGGGCCATCCGGTTTGTTGGCTATAACGGCAGGCCATACATAAAGCATTGCGGGCTGCTTTCCTTCGGCGGCTCAGGCGGTACTCAGTTTGGCAATGTCCACCAATGGAAGAATATTAAGTTCGTTCAGACTGTTGGCTCGTTTGGCATAGGCGACACCCATAATCTTTGCGATGCTGCGACCAATAGCTTCTACAACTGCATTTTCGATGCAAACGGCTTTGCGACCCAGATACTTGATTTCGGCAACAGTGCTAATGCCGCTGGAGCATGTGTTTGCTGCGAGATAAGAAACTCTGCCGGAGGAGCGGCCGCTACGACTGGCTGGGGAATTCGCCATAACCACGGCGGGGGCTTCGTCTTCGGCACGTGGATACATGGCCAGCGCCAGCATGGCATTCAGGGCGTTGGCGTATTTGGTAGCCACATGTTCTGCCTCATCAATGCCAATCTCAAGTATGGCTACAACGATTTGGAGAACGACGGTTCCAAGCCAATTCCGTTGTTCTTCATGAATTGCACATTTGATGGGAATAGCTCTGGTGCAATGAACTTTGCCGCGCTGGGCATTTTCAATAACACGATCCAGAACTGCATCTTCGCTAACCATACGACTGCCGCCACTGCTGCGCTCACATTCGCGGATTCTTTGGCTACCAACACACAGAAATACCGTTGGATTGGCTACAACGACTATTTCAACAATACGGCGAACTTCAATGGCTCCCCTGCTGTGTGGGGCATTAACAAGACAGTTGATGCCGGCCTGAGTGGGGACTTAACGCTTGATCCGCAATACACGAACTCTGCTGGCAATGATTACAGCACTGGATCTAACCTGGCTGGCAAAGGTCTGCTGTGGTGCAGCAATTTCACTAGCACCAGCTATACCATGCGCATGGGAGGCATAGCTTAATGGCCTCGACATTTGCAAACAGCACGGCGATATGGAAAGTACGCGCTGGCGGCTCCCAGTCGAACGGCGGTGGCTTTGATCCGCTGGTGACCAATGCCGGCACTGATTACACAGATCAGGACTCGCCGCAAACGAGTGGCACTACCGGCACGGTAACATCTGGCTCTACCACGTTTGTAGATGCGTCTGCGGCCTTTACTTCTGCCATGATAGGCAACGTCATGCAGATCAGCGCAGCGACAGGCGGTAGCGCAGCGGCGGTTGATTACTACGTGATTACCGCCTACACAAGCGCAACAACTGTTACTCTGGATCGATCGCCTGCAACTGGTTCGAATATAACGGCTTGCACCTGGGCTGTCGGCGGGGCATTTGCCACATTGGCGAATCTTGCATTGACGGCAACTGGAACGCTACCTGCGCCTGCAACACCTGCTCCGCTGTTGATTGGCAATACTGTCATGATTCGCGGCTCTGGTTCTGCTGATCCTGGCTCGAATGATTACGATTGGTCTGGTGGCACATGGACGTTTGTGGGCAATAGCCCGATCATCGTCAATGGCATTTCCACGAATATCATCACGCTGATTGGTTACAACGGCCGCCCACGCATTGCGCATGCCGGCCAAGTGATCAATGCTGGCAGCGGTGGCGGTAGCCCAACATCCGCCGGTTGGGACTGCAAGCACATTTCCTTGTTTAGGAAGCTGGGGACGAATACAACTCCGGCAATCACCTACGCATCGAATACAGCCTCCACGCCAATGCGCGTGATGGACTGTATATTCGATCAGAACGGATTTGACGCGCAGGAATACGCTGGTATAGGCGGCGGCTTCGATTTCAACGAAATCCGCAGCACTGGCGCTTCTGGTGCCGGGACGATTACAGTGGTTGCGATTGATCACCCTGGCTGCTCATGTGTAGGGAACTATATTCACGGCGTGAAAGGTCCGGCGGTTGCCATTATGTATGGCGCCAGCAGCATCACGACAACTCACCCAGTTATAGCTTTCAACCACATTGTAAATTGCTTAAGTGATGGCATTACGCTGAAGCTACAGAACGCCTCGACTCTATATAACGCCGTGGTGGTGCACAACACCATCGATAATAACCAAGGACATGGCATCGTTCTCGGCACGACGATGATGAGCTATCTCAGCTTGTTCAATAACATCATCAGCAACCATGTCGGAGTTGGCAAGAACGCCATCAACTTTACTGATGGCTATCAGGTTAATGTGCAGTTGCAGAAAAACATAGTTGACGCGAACTGCTATTACGGCAATACAGCAGACTTCAACACGATTAGCTCTGTTGTCGCATGGGCTTACGGCCCCAATGATGTGCAGGCCAATCCAGGTTATGTAAACGCAGGCAGTGGCAACTACAAGACTGGCTCCAATGTTAATGCCAAGGGCTTGAGTGGCCTGGGTGGTGTCGCCGGAACAATTGGCGCTGCAACAAACAAATTGAACATTGGTGCTTATCAAGGCCCAGCGGCATTAAGCGCCTTATTCACGCAGCAACTTCTTTCTGGGACTGGCGCAGGTGGAACATTAATGAGGAACCCATTGGGATAGGTCATGGCAAAACTTCAAATATTGGCCGGATCCACTAGCCAAACAGTAAATATTTTTATACAAGATACGACGAAAACAAACGGCGGCGGCTTGACTGGGCTTGCTTTTAATACTTCTGGGCTTACTGCCTATTATGCATTGCCGTCTGCCGCCTCTGTGGCTATTACCTTAGCCACGTTGGCGGCTGTGACTTCTGCTTATTCCTCTGGCGGCTTCAAAGAAATTGATGCTACGAATATGCCAGGATGGTACCGTTTTGATATTCCAAATGCTGCAATAGCTTCTGGCCGTTTCGTTGCGCTTCATTTTCGCGGTGCTACAAACATGGCAGAAACACCGATTGAAATAGAATTGACGGCAACAAATAATCAATCTGCAACCGCATTCATTACTGGTGTAAATAGTGTAACAATTACTGGTGATGCATACGCTAGGTTAGGTGCGCCTGCAGGTGCTTCTGTTTCTGCGGATATTGCAGCCATCAAGAGCGACACTGGCACAATTCTTACTGACGTGAATACTGGTGCTGGCGCAATTTATACACGCCTAGGCGCACCGGCCGGGGCTTCTATTGCCGCTGATATTGCGGCAGTAAAGACTGATACTGGGACATCTGGTTCTATTTATACCCGCATTGGTGCCCCTGTTGGCGCATCAATCTCTGCTGACATTGCAAACGTCAAGCCTAGCATCATGACCACAGCAATGACTGAGAGTTACGCTGCTGTGGGTGTGGCGCCTACTCTCGTTCAGGGCATATTCATGCTACTCAGCGGCCAACAAGATTCGGTAAGTGGCACAACGCTGACGAACTACAAGATTGATGGCGTAACAGCCGCCCAGACCTTTACGCTGAACAGCGCCACAACGCCTACTAGCGTAGTCAGGGCCACATAATGGCTGCCGTTTCCAATGTAGTTACTAGGGCATTCCGTATTGCCTTGGTGCCTACTGGGATTAACTACATGATGCGCAATGGACTTAGCGCGTCAGGTGGCGGGGGCGGATCAACATTCGCCACACTCATCATTTACTTTCGGCGCCGCGATAGATTTTAGGAACCCATAATGACAACCGTTAATTACACAGTCGCGAATGTCAATAATGACGATTCGATTCAGTTGGTGACATGGACCTTAGCGCAGGGCCAAACTGGCACAGCCTATGCGTTTTCCCAATGGGCTGATCGTTCCATTCAAATCTCCGGCACCTTTGGTGGCGCTACAGTAGCAACCAAGGGCAGCAACGATAATGCGACGTTTCTTGCATTGCATGACGCATTTGGCAACGCGATGACCGCAACTGCGGCAAATGCCTTGATCCAGATCACCGAGCTATCCGCCTATGTCCAGCCCGTGGTTACTGGCGGCGATGGCACCACCTCTCTGACCGTAACACTCTGCGCCCGTCGCCCACAACCCCTCTTTAGGCAGTCCCACTAGGAGTAACAAATGTCTCTGCAAGATGACCTGGCTTCCGCTGAAGCCGCAATGAAAGATGCCGCCTCTCGTGTTGACGCAATCCGCGCCAAAATCGAGGCTGCATTGCCCCATGTAAGCCTGTGGCAAGAGTTGGAATCCCACGCTCAGAGCTTGGAAGAAAGCGTGAAGAACGCATTGATGAACCTCGCCGCACGCGGCAAAGCTTTGTGGGAGATGTAACATGGCAACTAAACATGTTGGCTTCAAAGGAGCCATGAAACAGGTCGAGAAGGAAGGCTACAGTAAGAAATCGGCCGGCGCGATTATTGCCAATGCTAGCCGTAACGCTTCCAAATCGGCCAAGGCAAAGAATCCGGCGCTCAAGCGCGTGAAGGGGAAGTGATGGCTGACCAGCAAACTCAAGGCGGCGCTGATGCCGATGCAGAAGACCAAAGCAGCAATACTCAGGTAGACGGTTCCCCAGATGCCTCCAGCGGCTACTGCATTGAAATCAAGGTAGACAGCCAAGGAAACATGAAGGTAGGCGTTGAGCCTTCGTCTGATGAGGAAGGCGAAGACGACAACGATGATGATTTCCAGGAAGTTGACAATCTTCAACAGGCATTCAAGCTCATCAAGGAAATCGTTTCTCACGCCGGCAACATGGCTGACATGACGCAAAGCTCCGATGAGATGGACCAAGGTTACGGAAGCGGCCCCAAATGACACAAATACTCAATTTCCCAACCGCGCAGCCGGAAGGCGTTGACAAGGCCGCACGGGAGCAACCAACTGGCTATAGCCTTGATGGATTGGCGGACGCTACCCTAGAGCGCATTGCGGAGTTCTTTGGCAAGTGCGTGAATGAGCCTGGATTCTGTGGCTTCAGCGTTGACGAAATGACGGATGAGGATGGCCGTATGCTGTCATTCACGCTGGTCCCCTGCGACGAAGTCAACGGCGATCCAGTGCGCCGTGTAGCCAAGCCGAGGCATTAATGGATTTCGGCGAATTGGAAAAACTTATTTCAGATAAGGCCAAACAAAGCTTTCTCCTAGAGGTTTCAAATTCGCTGGCTCCATTACGGAAAGTAGTAAGCAAACATGCTGGGTTAGATTACGAAATAAATCGTGAAATAGAAAAACTAGAAAGATTAATCGCAGAAAAAGTTATCGATAAGGTAGTAGGTTCTACGATTAAGAAATGTGCTGATAGATTAGTTGACATGATTCAAGACGGAGATAGTTAAAATGCCTCGCGGTGGTGCTCGTAAAGGATCTGGTCGCAAAGTGGGAGCGACTACAAAAAAAACAAAAGAGATCGCAGAAAAGGCAATCGCTGAAGGCATTACGCCCCTTGAATACATGCTGAAGGTTATGCGCGACCCAACACCATTGCCAGAAGATGCTTCCGCAGCTCAAGTGCTGGCAGACCGCATGATGAAATTTGAGGCAGCAAAAGCGGCGGCGCCCTATTTGCATCCTCGATTATCTTCTGTGGAAATGAACGCCAACGTGACGAATCACGAGGCATCCCTAGATGAGCTTGAATGAAAAAGAAAAGGCCATACGCCAGCGATTGAAAAGTGATTTCCAGCATTACGCTGAGAAATGCTTAAAGATTCGCACCAAGGGCGCCAAGATTGAGCCATTAATACTTAATGAGGCGCAGCAATATTTACATGAGCGCGTAGAAGAGCAAAAAGCGCGCACAGGAAAAGTAAGGGCGATTATTCTAAAAGGTCGACAGATGGGGTGTTCGACTTATATAGAGGGTCGATTTTATTGGCTGGTTAGTCATACAAAAGGAGTTCGTGCATTCATCCTGACGCACGAAGAAGAAGCAACAAACAATCTTTTTGAGATCGCCAATAGGTATCACGAGAACTGTCATCCATTAGTTAAGCCAAGCACGAGCGCAGCCAATGCCAAAGAGCTGCACTTCAACAAGCTAGACTCTGGTTACAAGGTTGGAACAGCCGGCAATAAAGCAGTGGGTCGCAGTTCCACAATACAACTTTTTCATGGGAGCGAAATCGGGTTCTGGCCAAATGCGCAACAACATGCCGCCGGTATCATGCAAGCCGTTCCAGATGAAGATGGGACTGAGATATTCAAAGAATCAACTGCAAACGGTGTTGGGAATTACTTCCATAAAGAATGGCAAGATGCAGAAGCCGGATTGTCTGAATACATCGCCATCTTTGTTCCTTGGTATTGGACAACAGAGTACCGCAAAGAAGTACCTGATGATTTTGTCATCACTGATGAAGAGCGGCAATACAAAGAAGACTATGGTCTTGATCTTGAGCAGATAGCCTGGCGTCGCAATAAGATTATTGAGTTGAAAGACCCAATCCTGTTTAAGCAGGAATATCCAGCGACAGCGGCAGAAGCATTTCAGGTATCAGGCTCCGATCCTTACATCAAGTCTGAGCTTGTCATGGCAGCTAGGCGCTGCAAAGACGCTGAGCCATATGGCGATAAAAAGCTTGGTGTCGATCCTGCCCGATTTGGGAACGATCGTACCTCAATCTGCTTTCGCGAAGGCCGCAAGGTACATTGGATACGCAGCTACACAAAGAAAAGCACGATGCAGGTCGCTGGCCTTGTAAAAATGGCGATTGACGAAATTGGCGCGGATCAGTGCGCTATCGACGTTGGCGGCTTAGGGGCTGGCGTCTACGATCGGTTGGTGGAACTTGTAGATGACGATGATTGCAAGATCGTTCAAGTCAACAGCTCAGAGTCACCGATCGACGAAAAGAGTTATTCAAACAAGCGGGCTGAAATGTGGGGCGAGATAAAAAACTGGCTTGAAGCGCAGCCGGCAAGCATCCCAGATTCAGATGAGCTACAAGCAGACCTAACGCAGATACAGTACAGCTACAACAGCAATCAAGCGTTGGTGATGGAGAAAAAGGAAGACATGAAGAAGCGTGGTTTCAGATCTCCAGATATGGCAGATGCGTTGGGTCTTACCTTTGCCGTGCCAATCAAGAAGGCTAAGCCATTGCCGTCTATCGACACATATTATTCGAGCACGCCAGGAATGGGGATTTTGGGATGATTAAAGAAAAAAATAAGCTTTCAAGAATTTTATTCTGCATTTACAAAGCTGTTTTATATGCGTGTTCCTTTTTGAGGATATATAAGAGGTCTTGCAATCCTCTTGGAAATGGTAAACATTCAACAAATGAGGAATACATGGCCTATTATAAAAAATATGGTGGCTATAAATCCTATGGCCCATTCAGGGTGTTTGTATTTAATTGGTCTAAATTAAATCCATTTAATATATGTGGCGTGTTTGCTGATGCATCTATGGAATACGGATATTCAAATTCTAATCAGCAGGATAGAAGCCAATACCAAAAAATACGGAAAGTTGTAGAATGAACCAATTTTTCTTGATCGAAGCATCATTGCTGCAATTGGCGTTGCAATAGGGCATTTCGTCTAATATGCATCCTTCAAAATTCCTCGGTAAAGCAAATCCTATTGCTGAGCCGGAGATGTCGCACGCCGAAAAAACTGAACATTTCAGTGACCTGTGCACCATCCTGGTCAGCAAGCGCAAGGATGCGATAGACGCACGCAAAGCGTCTGGTTTGGAGACGGTCTGGATTAACTGCGAAGAGGCATATCTAGGCATTGATGACATGAATCGGCACGAGTTTGCCGAAGCGCGCTGGGCCAAGCCTACTAGTATGACCGGGCCGCTGACATCTTCGCGTGTGGTAAACGATGAATCGCGATCAAGCGCATTCGTCAGACTTTCTAGTCGATATGCTGATTTCGCTGCAGCAAAATTGGGAGAAATCATTCTCCCCATTGATGACAAAGCTTTCTCTTTTAGCCCAACGCCAAACCCAGAACTGATTAAGTCCATTGATGACTTAACGCCTATGGTTGGAGAGTTGACTGGTAAGCCGCTGATGCGTCCGCTTGGACCCAATGAGCAACCGCCAAATCCGCCGCAGCCTTCGCCTACCGCGCCCCCGCCACTTCCAGGACAAGCGCAGCAGGCACCAACAAGCACGCCTATTAATGTTTCCGATGTGGCTCAACAGGAAATGGAAAAGGCGCAAGACTGCGCAGACAAAGCCGAAGAAAGAATATATGGCTGGCTAATTGGCAGCAATTATTCTGCTGAAACGCGTAAGGTAATCGCTGATGCATCTCGCTTAGGCGTTGGTGTTCTGAAGGGGCCATTCCCTGAAATTAAGAAGCTGAAAGCATTTACCAAGAAAGGCAATATCGGCGCCCTACAGATAGAAAAGAAGATAGTCCCAGCGGTGAAGTGGGTTGACCCATGGAATTGCTTCCCGAGCGATGATTGTGGCGAAGACATCCACAATGGCGAATACTTCTTTGAGCGCGATTATCTATCTGAAAAAGGTTTGCGCGATCTAAAACAAGAAGAAGGATATTTAGCAGATCAGATAGACATTGTTTTGCAGGAAGGTCCAGGAAAGGTATATGTTGAGGGCGGCAATCCAAGCGAAAAGAAAAACGATAAGAAACATCAGCGCTATGAAATCTGGTACTACCATGGAGTATTGACGCCCAAAGACATGGCTGTATTAGAAGCTGTTGGCGTTGATGACATTCCTAAAGATCAAGAAGCTGTCTACGCCATTGTGTCGATGATAAACGACACAATCATAAAGGCCGTTATCAATCCACTTGATTCTGGTTCGCTACCATATAAGACAATGCAGTGGTCACGGCGCCCAGGTAGTTGGGCTGGCGTTGGCGTGATTGAGCAAATACAGATGCCGCAGAAGATGGTCAATGCATCTACTAGGGCACTCTTGAATAACGCAGGGTTAAGCGCTGGCCCGCAGATCGTGATAGATCAATTGGGAGTGATCCCTGCGGACGGCTCTTGGAAGTTAACACCAAATAAAATATGGTGGAAGACAGGCGATTCCGATATAGAGGATGTTCGTGCCTCGTTCTTTGCTACTATCATCCCAAGCGTCCAAAAAGAGATGATGGGGATCATAGAATACGCCATGAAATTGGCTGAAGAAAGCACCAGCATACCTTTGATCACGCAAGGTCAAACTGGCGATACCACTCCTGAGACTTTTGGGGCCGCTGAGCTTCAAAACAATAATGCCCATACTTGGTTAAGAAGTATCGGCTATAGGTTTGATGACCAGATCACTGAACCATTGATTCACGATCTATACGAATGGTTGATTCTAGATCCTGATGTTCCGGACGATGAAAAAGGCGATTTTGAAATAAATGCTCACGGATCAATTTCTCTGGTTGAACGGGCTATTCAAGAACAGTTCTACATATCTCTGCTGAAGGCAGTTGAAAATCCAGCATTTAAACTTGATCCTGCAAAAGTAATTCAGGAATGCCTGAAGTCTAAGAGGCTTGATCCTCGCAAGTTGCAATTCACCGCACAGCAGCAGCAGCAGATGGAGCAAGTACCTCCGACACCGCCAATTCAAGTTCAAGTTGCACAGATCAACCAGCAAACAAAACTGGGCGCAATTCAGGCCCAGCAGCAGGCAGATTTGCGGCAGCAAGCAGCAGAAATGCAGCAAGAGCAGCAAATGCTGCAAAACGGCGGAATGGCACCCCACATGGCAAACGCCATGGCACGCATCGAGCAAGAGAAGATCAGGGCAACATCTACGCTCACTGTGGAACAATCTCGCGCCCAGGCAGAATTGGCCTACGCCCAGGCAGAAGCACAAATGGCGCATGACAACCACATTGCCGATATCCAGAAAATGCAGTTGCAGCGCGATTTGATGATCCTGCAGCTCCAGGCAAAAACCAATATGAGCCTGCAGGAAATCCATGCAGGATTGGCGAATACTGCAATGCAAGAAGACACAAAGCGGCAATTGGCAGCCGCAGAAATGGCGCAGCAACAAAGCGAAGCGCATCAGCAACGCCAGCACGAGGCCAATCTAGCCAATATGCAGCAGGTTACCAACAGTAACGCTAATGAATAAGGTTGCATGTGAATCAGCCAATCACCATCACTGAAGATGAGAAAGAATCGAAACTCTGGAAAAAACTGAAGGAGCACATAGAAACCCGTCTTGATCTCTTGCGAAAGAAGAATGACGGAAATCTGGATGAGTTCGAAACTGCGCGACTGAGAGGCCGCATATCGGAATTGAAATCGTTCTTTGCTCTAGATAAGGAAGTTCCAGAAATTGAATAGCCGCCCTTGAGACGGCAAGCAGTAACAACTAACGTTATGCGCTGGTTGTCCATGCGGGTTCAACCCGTTTTTATTTTGTGAGGATATGAATGTCAGTCCAAGACGACGATCAATTTGAAGCTGGTTACACAGGCACGCCGACGGAAACGACAGCAGCAGCCAAAGCAGTAACCCCAGCAGATAAACAGGTAGATGCGAAAGCAGGAGATCAAGCAGCGACCGCACTAGTGGCCACGCCTGATACGAAGCCAGAACCAGATGCCGCAGATCCAATCAAAGTCCTGATGGAGAAGATGGAATCCATCCAGAAAGGTCAGGACAAAGCTTTTGGACACATCGGAGCACTTCAACAAAGTCAGCAAAAGATAGCCGAGCAGTTGGCCGCAGCTCAAGCAGCGACCAAAGCAGTGAACGACTCTCCTACGCAGACCCAAGTTAAAGAGGCGATGAGTGACCCGGAAGAATGGGCGCGACTGAAAAAGGAATATCCAGAGTGGGCTACAGCTACAGAACAGATCATCGATGCCAAAGTTAAACAAAATGGCGGAGTAGATCAGGCCGCTATCGACAAGATTATCGCGGATCATCAAGCGGTAATCGATAAACGCGTAGCAGAAGAAGTAGCGAAGGCAACGGCAGCGAATCGTCAGGAACTGATTGATTCGCACTTAGACAGTATTGTCGATGGCGACTGGCGCAAAGAGTACACCTCTGAAGCGTGCCAGAAATGGATGTCAGAGCAACCGCCAGAAATCCAGAAACTAGCCTATTCTAACAAAATGGCAGATGCTGCAAAAGTGCTTAGGATGTATCAGGCATTTAAGCAGAAAAAGCCGGCACAGGCCACTCAAAAACCTGAAGTATCCACAAGACAGAAACGATTAGAGGCCGCTGTAAATCCTCGTGGCGTTGGCGGTGCAACTGCTGCCAATACTGATGAGGATGAGTTTGAGGCTGGGTATAACGGCAGGTAGTTGAATTAGTTTATTACTTGTGCTATATTCCGTGAATGGATAAATTCAAACCCGGGATATATAAGATTCAACATAAAACAAGTGGTAAGTTTTATGTTGGAAGTGCTAAGAAAATTAGCAGGCGTTGGATTGAACACGTTCGTGATCTGCGAGCGCAAAAACATTTCAGTCCCAAATTGCAGAAAGCTTGGAATAAATACGGGCAGGATGCATTTGAATTCTCGATACTTGAGATCGTAGAAGATGTCCATAAGCTTTTGGAGCGCGAGCAGTTTTGGCTTGATGCTACACAAGCTGTAAAGCATGGATATAACTCGGCTAAAACGGCCGGAAGTCTTCTAGGATTTAAGCATACCGAGGAAACAAAAGAAAAAATGAAGCAAGCAGCTTTAGGACATATAAAATCCGAAGAGCATCGCAAAAATCTTTCAATAGTCAATACTGGCAAAAAAATGTCAGCGGAAGCTAGAGAAAAAATGCGGCTTGCCAAACTTGGGAAAAAACGCCCACCGCACACGGAAGAGACTAAAGCATTAATGTCTGCAGTAAAAATGGGTAAAACTGCTACTGATGAAGCTAAGGCGAAAATGTCTTTAGCTAAAATGGGTAGAAAGTTATCTGAAGAGACTAAAAGGCGAATGTCAATTGCTCACCAAAAAAGGCTTCAAAAGTCTTAACAACTAAGCGCAGTAAATCAAAACACAAGCCAGCTTTCGCTGGCTTTTTTATTTTCAAATTTAGGAGTTTTATATCATGACAATGCAGACATTTGCATTAACACCTGGTCGTCTGAACAAGTTTAAGGGCGAAATACTTGCTCATGCGAAACCTTATGAGGTATTGGCTAAGGCCGGTCGCCAAGTGAAGATGCCGCAGAACATGAGCGACACCTATGTGGCACGTCGCTTCCTGCCATATGGCGCCACTTCGGCACAGCCTAACATCTTCTTCCCCACCGCTACCGGTGACCGCGGCAACGTGATTGTGCAAGCACACGTTACCCAAGAGGGCGTTACACCAGCTCCAGATAGTATCGTACCTGTGGATATTACTGAGGTTGTAGTTCAGTATTCCTGCTTGTACGGCTTCTCCGACAAGACCTTCAATCTGTACGAGGATGACATCCCTGAGCAGATGAAGATCCAGATCGGTGAGCGCGTTGGCCTGGTCAATGAAATGATCGTGTACGGCAAGCTGAAATCCTGCACCAACCAGTTCTATGGTGGCGCCGGCACTTCTCGCGCAACCGTGGCAGGTCCAATGGTACTGAATCTGCAGCGTGCTGTGGTCCGTAGCTTGATGGCCAACCATGCCTTGCCAGTGACAAAATTGCTGGCCGCCGCTGCGAAGTATGATACTTCCGCAGTTGCCCCCGGCTATTTCTGCTACACCCACTCGGATTTGGAAGGCCAGATTCGCGACCTGCCCAATTTCACCCCTGCTGAAAAGTATGCCACTGGCACACCACAAGAAGGTGAAATCGGCAAGTGCGAGCGTTTCCGCTACATCCTATCTCCTGATCTGCCTTCCTTCCAGGATGCCGGCGCTGCAGTGGCCTCGTGGACTGGTTCCGGCACTGGATATTCGACCACTGGCGTGAACTTGGATGTCTATCCAATGATCGTCATGGGCGCCGATGCCTTCAGTCAGATCGCCGTGCGCGGTGTTGATTCTCTCGATCCTACCTTCCTGCCTCCTGGCGAAAAATCCAAGTCTGATCCATTGGGTCAACGTGGCTACGCAGGCACGTCCTGGTGGAAGGCGACTATGATTGAGAATCAGCTCTGGATGAGCGTTATCAACGTAGCCCGTCAGGCATAACATTTAAAATCAATAACTTATGTTGGAGTAACTACTTGGATATAAAAACTTATCAAATTAAATGATATAATTTCCTTGTTATGAGCGAGGAGATAAATCATGAAAATTGAGAAAGTTTGTGGCGAATGTAAAAGCACGTATTTTGTCAAGCCTAGTCAGGTTGGAAGATCTAAGTTTTGTTCTAGGGTATGCCTTAAAAAGCATGGAAGTATAGACAAAATATGTGCTTGCTGCGGGAATGTATTTAATGTCCCAAGGCGACGACATGAGCAACTTAAATTTTGTTCACCACAGTGCAGGGCTTCGGCCCAACATAAGACACTGAAATGTGAGTGGTGCAAAAAGCCATTCACTTGCGAGAATCATCGGAACAGATTGTTTTGTTCTCGTGAATGTTTTCATGCAGCGGATAAAGGCGCTAAACACGCCGAAATGCCAGGGCATGAAAAACATTACAAGGATTGCGTGATATGTGGAAAAAATTTTCGAGTTACCAAAACGAGAAAAGATACTGCTAAATATTGCTCTAATTCTTGTAAATTAAAATGCCCTGATTTTAGATATAAAAAATCTGCATCTGTTAGGGCTGAAAAAAATCATCGTTGGACTGGCGGTTTGTATAAAACCGGCACCGGCTATATCAGGGAAAAGAAGAAAATTCTTGGAACTGAAACATTCACATTCAACCATCGCACTGTTATGTTAAATGCGATGTTGAAAGAATGCCCGAATCATCCATTCCTTATTACAAATTTGGATGGAGAGATTAAGCTTAGTTCATCGATAGAGGTTCATCATATAGATAGAAATAGGTCTAATAATGAAATCTCAAACCTTCTCGCAGTAACAAAATTAGCTCACGCTAAAATTCATCACCATAACCGCAAACCCGAACCATGGGAATGCTGGCCCAGTGATCCAACTATTTGGTAATTGATTTCAATCGCAAAGGAATAGAAATGATAGGAACCATCACTCAATGGCTGTCGCAAATGGCCGGGGAAACAAACCAGAAAGCGGTTCGCGTTCCCATGAAAGCCATCGGCGACCGAGAATCAACCACGGCCCTAACCTCGGCTGGTTTGCGTATTCATGGCGGCAGCGCTTCTGCAGTAGTGCAGGGCCATACCGTCATGTACGCAATCTGCCAGGGTATTTTGGTAACGAAGCCAGCAGACACGGATATGGCGGCATTGGCGGGAACAGTCGTTAATGGCACCTTCAACGTGTTCTGCCACTTCATCGACCAATCTGGCAATCTAACCACGCTAATGGGCATTGCCGGAGCAACTTTGGGGGCAGTAGTTTTCCCGCAATTCCCGGAGACCAAGGCGATCCTCGGCTTCACCATCATAAATCCAACCGGAACGGGTAATTTCGTCGGCGGCACTACCGCGCTTGACGATGCAACCGTCGTTCCCAATGCCGTCTTCGTGAATACACCTAGCGGCTTTGATCCATCCATTCTGCTGTAATTTCAAAGGAAAACAATCATGGACTTTCTTCAAGCAATCCCAATCACTCAATGCATGAGCAAAGTTGCTCTTGCGGCGGGTACTACCACAACCATCAGCACAACTGGCACAACCGTCTTTGCTATTCGCGGCAAGGCATATAGCAAAACGGCGATCACCAACGGCGCTACCCCAACCACTGATGCCACTACTGGCTTGGCTTTCCCATCGCTGACCGCAAATAACGGTTGCGTGGTGGTTATCGGCCTGGATTCCGCTGGCAATATCAAGGCATCCCAAGGCGGTATCATCGGCCTGGATGTCGCTGGTCTATTCATCAGCGCGCCCCAGTTCCCCATGGTGCCGGATACCATGTGCCCGATTGGCTACATCGTCCTGAAAGCTGGCTCTACCTTGGCTAGCACATGGACCTTCGGCACAAACAACCTTTCGTCGGTAACAGGAATGTCATACGCTTTTGTGGACGTAATAGGGTTTCCTGACAGGCCACAAGTAAGCTAGGCTATAATTCAACTTGTGCGGCTAGGGTAGCTCCCGAATATATGTTTCCTGAACATATGCCGCACTTTTTATTCAGGATATCCTCAGGAGATATAAATGAAGAAGTGCGTTATTTGTGAAATAGAAAAACCATTTACAGAATTTAATAGGCGATCCAAAACTAACAATACATTGCGCGGCGACTGCAAAGCATGTAGAAAAATAAAATGGCAACTATACCAAGAAAATAATAAAGATAAAATTAATGCTAGAAAGAATGAATATGTAAGAAACGTTTATAAGGAAAAACAAAAAGCCGCCGGTAAAGCATGGAAAGAAAAAAATAGAGCGAAATATAATGCAATAAATAAAAAATGGCGCGATAAAAATAAACCGTTAATCAATTATCATACTATGCTTAGAACGGCAAGCAAATTACAAGCCACGCCAAAATGGGCAAATAATTTTTATATTTTAGAGGCATATAAGCTTTCAAAATTGAGAGGCAATATTACCGGGATTAAATGGCATGTAGATCATATAGTTCCATTGCGCAGCAAATTAGTTTGCGGCCTACACGTAGAACACAATCTGCAAGTAATACCAGCATCAGTAAATCAAAGGAAGTCTAATAAGTCATGGCCTGATATGCCATAGCTTTATTGTAGTATTCACAAACAGCCGCCCTAAAAAGCGGCTTTTCTTTTTCTAGGAGTGAGAATGTCAGACGCAAAAGATACCCCTGTTAAGCGCCAATACAATAGGCGAGAAACCCACACTGAGGATTTGCCTATCAGGCAGTATGGCGACGTAGATTTGGGCCTAGACGCTCAATTGGTACGTGGTGAGTCCATTCCTTTTGAGGGAGATCCAGAAGCAGCAAAAGCATACTATGCTGAACTGGCTTTCATGGAAGAGCCGCTTACTATCCGCATTGAAGAAAATAGCGGCAATGCCGAATATCCAGAAACTCATGTTCCTGTTTCTGTGCAAGGTAAAATGGCTGAAGTTTTCTATAACGGGAAATGGGTAGAAATTGGTTGGCTCCCCATCGGCCAAACATTGATCACCAAGCGCAAATATGTGGAAGTTCTGGCGCGTTCTGTTTCCGTCACACTGCGCACCATCCATGACGATGCTACAGTTGAGCGCCCAAGAAATACTGAGCGTCGCAACAACAAAGTAAATTACCCGATGTCGATCCTCCAAGACGACAATCCACGTGGCCGCCAATGGCTGCAAAATATCCGCATGGGTCATTGAAATGAACTATTTGCAGTTGGTTAATCGCTTGATGGTCAATTGCGGAGTAAGCGGGGCCGCATTAACCACGACTGCAAATCAAACTGGTGAGCCTGGGCGCCTCTGCAATTGGATTAACGAGGCGTGGGAAGACATCCAAACACAACGCCAGGATTGGCAATGGATGCGCAAGACAGCGACATTTACCACGGTTGCCAATCAGCCCATCTATACGATTTCTCAGATTGGATTAACCGACTTTGGGCACTGGTCGCGTGACACATTCAGAAATTACGCAAATCCATTCGTTTCAATTTCCATAGGATCTCCAGCGGTTGCCAATTTGCAGGGACACTTGCTAAATATAGGCGACCAAGTGCAGTTCTTCACAAGTGGGTCATTGCCAACTGGTATCACTCAAGGCATCACATATTACGTGGTTTCGATTCCCACGCCCGATACGTTCACTTTCTCATTGACTGCTGGCGGTTCTCCAGTGAATACCAGCGGCACGCAGTCGGGCAATCAGTCGATGACCTCCAATAATACAACCACATTCTCAGGAATGAGGTCAGAGATTTTCATGGAGTATATGGACTATGATGGCTGGAGAAATTCATACGAATATGGCGCGTTGCGGACGATAAAAACTCGTCCTCTGAATATGACCATTACTCCAAACAAGAGCATTGGCCTTGGTCCATTCCCAGACAGTGGATATACCGTTCTTGGTGATTACTACAGCGTTCCTGTCGACCTGGTTGCTGATACAGATGTACCAGCCATGCCAGCAAAGTTTCACCTAGCAATAATCTATAAGGCTATGATGGCTTACGGTGCATTTGAGGCCGCCTCCGAGGTTTATGATCGTGGCGAAAAAGAATACAACAGATGGATACGCCGCATTCATGCGGATCAAGAAATTGAAATGACATCTTCGGGGCCGCTTGCATGAGCATGAAGATGCCGAAGGTTAAGCAGGAGTACTATCCACTGAAGGGTGGGCTTGACCTCATCACGCCAGCTATAGAAATGGCGGCAGGAAGAGTGATTGATTCCCAGAACTACGAGCCGAATAATGGGGTCTACAGCCGCATTTACGGTTATGAGGTGTTTGACGGCCATGCATCGCCATCATCTGCTTCCTATTGGTTGTTGGGGATTAATCAAACAGGATCCATCAATATAGGAGATACGGTAACAGGTGTAACAAGCGGAGCGACGGCTAAGGTTCTAAAAATTGTTGGATCAAATCTTGTTATTGGCCGCCTTACTGGTGCATTTGTTATAGGTGAAAATCTGACGGATAGCGGTACAGTTGGAACCACGACTACAGTTGCACTTATAGGCGCCGCATTGTCTCCCAGTGATGATGCTGACTATAACCTTCTGGCAGCCAACGATCAGCGCCTGAATATATCCAAAGTTCCGGGAAGTGGTCCAATTCGCGGGGTTTGGATATACAAAGATAACGTATATGCGTTTCGCGATAATGTCGGGGGAACAGCTGGAAACATGTGGGTTGAGACTCCAAGTGGATGGAGTCAAATAACTTTCGGCAGGGAACTGTTTTTTACTAGCGCGCCAGCTGTTTCTGCAACGGTCACCATTACTATAGCATCACCTGCCGTCGTAACTTATACAGCACATGGATTCACTGCCAATAGGCCAGTTCAGTTTTCTACAACTGGCACACTACCTACGGGGATCGTAGCGGGAACAACATATTATGTTATTGCCGCAGGCCTTACAGCAAATACTTTTGAAATATCCGCTACCGTAGGCGGAACAGCTATCAATACTAGTGGCTCTCAATCCGGTACGCACACATGCACTGCAGTTCCCAATGTGAATGTTGGTGATACTGTGACTGGTGCAAGTTCTGGCGCAACAGCTGTAGTAAAGAAGGTTCTTCTTAGAACTGGGACATGGACAAACGCAGGTGCTGGATCATTTGTGTTTTCCTCGGTTACTGGAGCATTCACAAATGGAGAAAACCTCAAGGTAACAGGCGCTGCGGTAGCGATCGCATCTTCTGCAGATTCTTCCATTACCCGTTTGCCTGGCGGTCAGATGGAGTTCGACAATATTAACTTCACAGGATCGACGGCAACGCAGTACATGTATGGCGTGGATGGTGTAAATACCGCATTTGAATATGACGGCACCACTTACACGCCAATCCATACTGGGATGGCTGCTGATACGCCATCGCATATCAAGGGCCATAAGTTTTATCTGTTCCTATCATTCCTTGGGAGCGTGCAATTTAGCGCTTTGGGCAATCCATACGCTTGGACGGTAGTGCTGGGGGCAGGTGAGATAGCTGTTGGCGATACAGTTAGCGGATTTGCCCAGAATGGCGGCAACATCGCCAGCGGTTCAACGTTACAGATTCTAACCAGTGCAAAGCTTTTCACTTTGTACGGAACGTCAAGCGCAGATTTTAGGCTTGTAACATCCATTCCAGATATGGGGTTTTCTCCATTCACAGCACAGCTAGTTAGCAATGATGTATATGGATTCACTGCTCGTGGTGTACAAGCAGTCATAACTACACTGACATTCGGTGATTTTGATTATGCATCAATCACCCATGAAATACAGCCACTTATCATGGCGAAGCGTGGAACGGAATGCGCCTCTACAGTAATTAAAAGCACGAATCAGTACCGAGTATTTTTTTCAGATGGAACGGCATTGGCAGTTGGCCTGACTGGTGAAAAAGTGGATGCGATTATGCCGTTGAATTACGGAATACCAGTTCGCTGCATCGTTACACAAACACTTTCCAGCGGAAAAGAAGTTACCTATTTTGGCTCTGATGATGGCTTCATTTATCAAGACAATATAGGAACAAGCCAGAACGGTAATGCGATTGAAGCATGGTGCAGGATGCCTTTCAATCACAGCGAATCGCCTCAGATTTTGAAAACGTATCGCAGAGCTATCTTAGAGGGAAAAGTTACCTCCTATAGCCAGATCAATGTTTCCTATGATCTTGGATATGGATCGCCCGACATTCTGCCATCTGCTCCATCTGGTGATTTGGTTTTGAACGGAGCAGGCGGGTATTGGGATCAGTTCATATGGGACAACTTTGTGTGGGATGCGCAAATAATCGCTGCGCCAGTCATTAAATTAACTGGAACCGCAACAAATATTTCTATACTTTTTTACAGTAATAGAGCACAAGACAATCCTCATACTTTGCAGGGAATTACAATTATCTATTCCCCACGGCGGCTTTCTAGGTAAGAGAAATGATAACTTCCGGATATATAAAATTAAATTATCTGCGGCTCAAAAATTAAGCTTCCCAATAGAGATAAATAATGACTAACCCTTTCTATAATCATACTGATGGAGTTCCAGCATCGCAAACACGCGGTGTTTCAGCATCTATACGCGCAGAATTTGATTTAATAGCGGCTGGATTTGCGGGAGTTGCTAATATTGGCGGCCTAAATTCTGGAATAGATACAGGAACGACAAATTCATATGTCGTGTCACCATCACCTGCTGCCGGACAATATACTCAGTTCATGCAGGTTTCGTTTATAGCTGCAAATACAAATACTGGCGCATCAACGATTAATATTAGTGGACTTGGTGCAAAGAATATTTTGCGAAGGGATGGATCATCTTTAATTGCTGGTGACATTCAAGCATCTGGTCTATATGTCGTTGTTTACGATGGGGTTGAATTTCAACTTCAAGCCAATCCATTATCGGGAAGTGCATCTGGCCCAATAAATTTCAAATCCTCTTCTTCCATAGCATCGGCATCAACGATAAATTTGGATGCCATGACAGGAAATTATGGCCATATAACTGGCACCACAACAATAACCGCAATTACTCTTGCTGCTGGTTCCATGAGGCAGGTTATTTTTGATGGCGTATTAACGCTTACAAATGGCACAAACTTGGTGCTTCCTGCTGGAGCAAATATTGTAACTGCTATTGGTGACACCGCTACTTTTTATGGTGATGGATCTGGCAAAGTAATTTGTACCTCCTATCAATCCGCAGGAGGGGCTGCATTGGTACCAATTGCTGCAAGTTCTTTTTCAAGTGTTTCGGTAATTAACTATTTAACGGCTTTTTCTTCTTCGTATGATAACTATTTGATATTGTTAGAAAACTTCACTGGGGACGGGAGCGGATTTCTTCAAATGAATCTTGCTATAGGTGGGGCTGCTATCGGCGCTAGCAACTACAATTACGCTATTACGGGCGTAGATTCTGCTGGAACAGTTACCGGATCTGGATCTACGAATGCCGCACAAATTCGACTCACTAGAAATGGTCCATCAGCATCACCAGGTACTTTAGGTGGAACAATTTCCATATTCAATGCCAATGCATCTAGTTCATCGAGAAATGTGAATTCGAATCTCTCTTACACAAATAGTCTATCTTATTACTCTGATGTGTCTGGGGCTAATTTAACTAGCTCATCATCAGGTGTAATTACTGGATTTAGATTGCTTCTATCTACTGCTGGTAATATGAGTGGCACTATAAAAATATTTGGATATCAAAAGTGAGCCGATTATGACATATATAATTCTTGATAATGGCATAGAGCGTCCAGCGACAGAAGACGAAATAGCTGAACTAAACTTCATAAAATCGATGCCAATATCTGTTCCGCAAATTATAACAATGAAGCAGGCTAGACTTGCGCTACTAGCTGCTGGAAAACTTGATGCGGCCAATACTGCATTTGCCTCAGCATCAACTCAAGCGCAGGTGATGTGGGACTATTCCAGCACAGTAGAGCGCAATAATCCTTTGGTTATTTCCATGGGAACCACGCTCGGTTTGAGTTCATCCGACATCGATAATCTTTTTATTCAAGCAGCTACTTTATAGGGGAATAGAATGCACGAAGCACTCAAGCAGGCCGTTATAGAAGCTGCAAATAGCGAACCAGTTGCACGTAGTGTAGCTGGAGCATCAGCCGTTATAGGAGTTGCTTCCATCTTGGGGTATATTCAAACGATCTTATCCATTGCTGCTACATTAGCAGCGTTTATTTTGTCTGCGATTTTGATAAAAATAAACTTGAAAAAGCTAAAAGATAAAATCGACGATCATGATTGATAAGTTACGCAAATGGGTCAATGACATTTGTACTGAGCCTAATGATAAAACAATTTGTCCTATTCGCATTGTCGGAATTATAGGTACGTTGCAAGGGCTAGTAATGCAAGGATATGACGTATTCATCCAGCATGCACATATTGACTTACAAGCATTTGGCATAGGACTTGGTGCTACATTAGCTGCACTTGGTGCAGCGTTGGGATTCAAGAAAGATTCACCGAAAGAATAAGATGGATATTGATTTATTGGTTACCGAACTGAGGCGCGATGAAGGGGTTAGATATAACCCATATCGTGATACAAAAAATATTTTAACAACTGGAGTCGGTCACAACATGGAGTCCGATCCATTATCAGTTGGTACTACCTTTCCATTATCTGATGATCAAGTGAATGCGCTGCTGGTTAGTGACATTCAAACAAAAGCAATTGATCCGCTTAATAACTACTTGCCATGGTGGACATTGCTGGATGAAGTTCGCCAAAGAATTTTGGCTAATCTTATGTTTAACATGGGGCCTGGGACTTTACTTGAGTTTCATCACACGTTGGCAGCTATGGAATCTGGCGATTACGTGACAGCAGCCGCAGGAATGCGTAATTCTGCATGGGCAAAAGAAGTTGGCGCTCGTGCTGATAGACTTGCGACCGCTATGGAAACAGGAGTAATGCCGTGATTACAGGCCTTATCCTGAAATACCTTCCATCCATTATTGGCGTACTTGCCCTAATTGCTGCTTTGGCGTGGATCTATGAACACATAGAAAACGAAGGCATTGCTAAAGGAAAGGCAAAAGTACAGGCACTTTGGGACGCCGATACTAAGGCACGGCAACAAGCAGAAATAACTGCCGTTGCGCAACGCGAAAAAGAAAATGCCGCAACTGCACAGGCACAAACTGAAACAAATGAATTACTGAAGAAAGAACACGCCAATGAAATCGCTAATCTTGATGCTAAGTATTCTGCTAGTCAGTTGCGCATCAACACCGCAATATGTGGTAAAGGATCTGCCGGCGCCGCCAAAGCCCCAAGCCCCAGCGGAAGCAATGAAGCCAATCCCACAACCAGGATACTTCCTGAGCCGTATAACACAAATATTAAGCAATTGATGCGTGAGGCTGATGAACTAGCAGCTAGTTGCCGATCGCTTCAAGGATTCGTCAAAGACAATGGACTCGCCCCATAAGGAATAGGAATGGCTACTCAATCTGCAACTACTGGTGGTCAAGGTATATTGAATGGAGCAGTGCAAGATCCCAATGCGCCAAATACTCAGGCCGATTTGAATAACAATCCATCTGTCACCGGTCAGCCACAGCAAAGCACAATCTCAAGTGCTGTAACCCCCAATGTTTCTGGTAATACTCAGCCGTCCTACAATCCATCGACTGATGTGTCGAGCTGGTATACAAGCGAGCTTGGAAGGCATCCAGACGCCGCCGGTTTATCATACTGGGATCAGCAACTTGCATCTGGACAAAATCCAAATCAAGTAAAGAATAACTTTGAGTTGGCCGCCATACAAAACGGCGAAACCATTAACGGACATGGCGCGCAGACCTATAAACCTGCAATTCTATCCTCTCCAACAGCATTCACAGTTCAGCCAAATCAAACAGTACAAGGGCAACTTACTGGTTTGATGGATCCCAATAGCCCGCTCATACAGCAAGCCGAAACCAGGGCCAACCAACAGGCAAATTCCAGAGGCCTGCTGAACTCTAGCATAGCCAATACAGGCGCCCAGGAAGCGGCCTATGCCGCAGCAATACCCATTGCGACCACTGATGCAGCAACTTACAATAATGCTGCTGGCTATAACGCCAACGAATCGAATATTTTTGCGATGCAAAATGCAAACGCGCAGAATGCCGCTGGACAGTTTGGAGCCAATGCAAACAATACGCTGATGGGCGAACAGCTAGGCGCAAATACTCAGACATCTATTGCCAATGGCAATCAGGCGACCCAGCAGCAGATTGCGCAGATGCAGACAAATGCGCAAAAAAGCTTTTACGGTGCAAGTGACGCAACGCAGCTCGCTAATAACTATCAAGCTGCGATTGCTCAGATCGGTAGCCTCAATATGGACGAGGCTTCTAAGCAGGCACTGCAAAACAATATCTTCTCTGCCTATCAACAAGCGGTTGCTGCACTCGATCAAAAACTTGGAATTCCAAATACATCGGGAATGCTTTCGTTTAATCCTGCGCCAGTAACTACGCCAACCGCTCCAGCGACAAACAATGGCGCTTCGTCTGGCATTTTGAATGGTGCTGCCGGTTAATGCTTACATTTCAGCAGGAGTCCATTCGCGAAATATGGCGAGAAATGGACGAGCTTCTTTCACTTCATTACGAAGAAGTTGCGCTATATAAGTCGTTGATAAAGCTGGAGCCAATGTGGAATCAGTATTTTGCGTTGGAAGATCTAGGCAGATTCATCATTTATACAGTTAGGGACGATGGTGTGCTTGTTGGGTACGGCGCATTTTTTGTTACCCCGCACATGCACTACGGTTCAACGGTGGTTGCAATGAATGATGTCTTATTTATCCATCCTGAATACAGAAAGAGCACTGGCGGGTATCGCCTAATAAAGTTCTGCGACGAATCTTTAAGGCAGCGCGGTGACATTCACAAAATCACATGGCATGTGAAGATCGCCAAGGATTGGACAAAGGTTCTGCATAAGCTTGGCTATGCAGATGAAGAAATTATGTGTGGGAAAATGGTGGGGAGCTAGCATGGGATTTACTGCTGTTGGAGCTGTACTAGCTGGTACGGCTGACGTAGCAACAACAATCGCTGCCGTGGGTGAGGTTGGCCTGGCTACTAGCGTTGTTGGTGCCGTTACGGGAAACTCTACGCTTACGAAAATTGGCGGATACATGGGCCTAGCTAGTGGCGTAGGATCGCTGGCAAATAGTGCCTTCGGTGCCGCCACAGATGCCGCAGCAACTGGCATAGGTTCTGGCATTCAAGACGCTGGCAATTCGTTCTCTGATGCAGGTTTTTCTGCTCAGAATGGACTTGATCAAGGATATGTCGGCTCAAATACAGCAGAAAGCGGATTGGACGGCAGCACTGGCGGTGGATTTGGCGAGGGTGTTGGCGGCGGAATGGGTGGTGGTAGCGATTCCTCTGTAAATTTCATGGGTGGCCAGACCGCATCCAATCCGCAAGATATCGGCGCGTCTGTAAGCCAATCTCCAAATCCAACTCCAAACGCTACAGCAAACTCCCCAGCGGATAACCAGCTCGCAACGCAACCGGACGGCACTTCTACTTTTGATGATTCTCGCTATGCGGCTCAGGCTGGTATTGATCCAAGCTATACGGCAACGAATGCAAATTCCATCAATGGAACTGCTGCCCAAGCTTTAAATGGGAATTCCTATTTCGACAAGCTTGCCAATTATCTTGGTACAGACAAAGGTATGAACACAAGCTTGCAGCTTGGTGCTGGTTTGCTGTCTGGTTTGGGACAAGCCTATAACGCTAATCGTAACTATGAACTCAACAAGGATCTGGTTACATTGCGTCAGAACCAGGCAGCAAATATGAACGATCAGGTCAAGGTTGCGAAGAATCCAGGCATCCTTAACAGTGCGAAAGGTTAATCATGCTACCAGTTCAAGGCCAAGATACAAATCCCATTCTGCAAAAAACTGAGCAAGGTATTCAGCAAAAAGTTCCGCAGAATCTTCAAGACCAGTTTCAGAAGGTAATCACTGCTGGCCAAACCATTATGTATTCAGGAAATGGCAAACTGATCGCGCAGCAGCTAAATAAGCCTGGCGATGTTTTGCAGAATGTAGGCGAGGGCGCGGCAAAACTGGTTGGTAAACTATTCCAGCAATCAGGCCATCAATTGCCAGTTTCACTCGCTGCTCCCGCCGCGATTATATTTATGTGCGAGGCGTTGGACTATCTGGAACAGTCTGGGAAAATCCAGGTTACAAATGATGTAGTGGCGAAGGCCACCCAGGACACATCTGCTTACGTTCTGCAATTATTTGGCGTGTCCCAAGACAAACTGCATCAGATCATTGCTAATGCACACGGTGAGGGCGCAGTTCCTCATCCAGCAGGAAACCCAGCGGCGAATATACCAAATCCGCCACAACCTTCACAATCTGGCATTCTAACTTCTTCCATGGGTAGCTAATATGGGAATCTTGAGCGGAGCAATGCTGGCTGGTGCGGCAGAAGGAATTGGGAATGCTGGCCAACAAATAGCGCAGCACAACCTGAATATTCTTGGCGCGGAAGACCTGCAGCAAAATCAAGCAGATGTTCAATTCGCGCAACAGCAAAAGATTGCACAAATGCAGCAGGACGCCGCTGCGCAGAAGCAAGCAGCGATCAATGCCGCTATTGACCAAGCTCGCTCGGCAAATGCGCCGCAGCAAAGTGCTACAACGCCAGCGACGCAGGCATCACCTCAAACTACCGACAGTGATAATGGCACGTCTTCTGCGCCCCAAACAACTGATGTTGCAGCCGCAAAAGGCCAGTCACTAGGAAACAGGCTGTATAGCCAAGCGCAAGATCTTATGATGCAGGCCGAGGTTCATCAACGTGCTGGAGATGCCGCTGGGGCTAAGCAGTTGATGGACTCTGCTAATGGACTGTTGGGCCATGCATCCAGTTTTATGCCTGATGTTCAATCGGTTGAAACAGGCATAGACCCGTCCACCGGGAAGGCCGTGAAAGTTATTCGTTACAAGGACGGATCAGAAGAAAAAAGCGATTTCTTGCCAACGCCAGATGTTCAGGCCATTAATACTGGCGGAAAACAAGTATTACTAGATAAAAACACAGCGCAGCCTATAGGCGCATTGCAGAATACCCCTAGCCCGGATGCGGTATTATCTGCAGCTACTCAGCGCCGTGGCCAAGATATCCAAAGAATGGATTCTCAACTCACGCCAACCATGAAAGAGGCGGCGGCTCAATATGGGATAGGAACGCCCGCCTACAAGGAGTTCATGGATAACTATCTTGCTTCGAAAACTGGCACTAACGGGCAAGGCGGTGGGCGTGCTGCGGTGATGAATGGGCGCATCGTAACATCTGGCAATGAAGTGGCTAAGGCCATGACCAACATCGCCAATTTGCCGGTTTCTGCCAATACTGGTTTTTTTGGCGCACCAGGGCAAACAAGCACACTATTTCAAGCTGGATCGGCGGCCCTCAAAAACCAATTCACGCCAGACCAAGTAAAAGATTACAACACGATGTGGACTGGCGTGGCAAGAAGTCTGGGAACACTGGAAACATCCGGCTTATCCGTCACGCAGCATCTTACAGATTCCATTGATAAGTTAGCTTTCGTTCCAACCGATAATGGCTACAACGCACTGCGTAAAATGGCTGAAGTACGTCAGATAACAGAAGCCGCATTAGAGCCAAAATTGCTTGATCCTTCCCTGACCCCAGATCAAAAAGGCTACATAAAAGGAATTATCGACAGTATGGAAAAGGCTGTGCCATTCACTCATGCGGACTTAACTAAATTCAAGTATCAATCAGATAATAATCCGGCCATGACATTTACTGACTTTGCGCAGAAGAATGGCCTTTCTGGCGCAACACCACAAGCGCCAACATCTTTTGGCAAGCCTCAGCCAAATCAAAGCACAAATCAAACGCTTACCTACGATCCAGCAACTGGGAGCTTTCATTAATGGTGCAGAGCGTTAATGTACCTGGTATTGGTACTCTCAATTTCCCAGATGGCATGAGTCAGGCAGACATGTCTGCCGCCATTCAGAAGAATTTCCCCCAAGTGAGTTCGGCGCCAGCACAGCAGCAACAAGATCAAGGATTTTTCAGTAAGGCTGGTGCCGCAATAAATAATGTGGGGAATGCTATTTTCCCATCTGGTAGTTCTGGCTGGGATTTGGTAAAAAATGTTGTGACAGCGGCCCCTAAAGCAATTGCTGGTGGCGCAGAGGCAATAGCTAACGGAGCATATGGGCTTGGAACTGAAGCTGTTGGTGGCACATATGGACTTGCTAGAGCGGCCGTATCCCCATTAACTGGCGAGCAGCCATTAGATGCATTCAATTCTGGCCTAAACGATGTTCGAGGCATTGCAAAAAAACTGCCAGTAGCCCCAGAAACAGATACCGGCAAGGCTATGTCTCAGGCCATGGGGCTTATTGCTGAACCAGTCCAGGCAGCCGGCGATCTTGCATACAACACGGCTAATAAATATCAAGCAACCAAGCCATTCGCTCCTTTATTGGGGGCAGCAACACAAGGTGCAGCCACATTGGGCGAGATGTATGCTGGCAGCAAGGTGCCAGATGTAGTCAATTATATTGGCAATAAAGCGAAGCCTGTAATGGCGGCTCTAGAAAACGTACCTGGCGCGATAGTTGATAAAGTAAAGCCAAGTTCTGTCTATGTAGATCAAGCAACCGGTGCACCAGTATCGCCTGACGTTGCTGCTGCAAATATTCCAGTAGTTAAATCAATTGATCAGAACATTCAAGCCACGCAGCAAGCGGTTTCTAATGTATCCAATGTTCCAACTGCACAGGACGTTTTGCAACGCGCACAAGTCCTGAAAAATGTTGGCATCGATAATGCTAGAACAAGCGCTCTGAATGGCGACCAATTACAAGCAGCTACTGAATACCAAACTGGCAAATTCGATGAGCCTGCAGGGCAGGCGGCAAAAGATCAATTCGAGACTGAACGCAATGCACTTGAGCAGCACATACAGGATAATATTATTGGCTCTAAAGGTACTACAGGGCTGAATGCAATCAATCTGAATGATAAAGGAAAAGTCTTAGCGGCACCGTATGATGCTGCGAGACAGTACTTCGAGCAAGCCAAGCAAAATCTATATGACTTGGCAGATCAGCGCGCAGCAGGAATGCCAATTAAAGATACGGCGGCAACTGATACATTATTGGCCGATCCAGAGTTCAATAATACTGCAATGGCGCGGGATAAAACTGGATTGGTAAACGCCATTAAAAATCAGTTCGATCTGTACAAAACAAGAAACGAAGGAAGCCTCACAGTAGAAAATGCCGAGCAGTTCAGGCAGTGGCTTAATAGGCAATGGAGTAAAGACAATAGCCCTCTGTTAAGTGACGTAAAAGATGCCTTAGATGAAGATGTTTTCAAGAGTGCCGGCGAGGATGTATACAAGGCTTCCAGAGATATGCATCAGTTGGAAAAGAAAACGCTTGACAGCAACAATGGCATGACACGGCTGCTTGACTCGGATCCTAATGATCCAGTCAACCGTGCCACCCCATACGAAAAAATACCAGATGCTTTGTTGAATCTTCGCGATGACCAATTCCAGCACATCCTGAAGACATACCGCGATTTTCCTCCCGAGCTTCAGCCAATCGCACAGCAAGCCATAGATACGCTCAAAGCGCATTATGGCGACCGCCTCATACAAGCATCCACCACGACAAGGAACGGCTATCCACGGCCCGTTTGGAACAACGTTGAAGCAAATAATTTACTTGATAAGACCGGCTTAAAAGCGCAAACACTTTTTGATAGGCTAAATGAGTCTAATGCATTGAAAAATGTAAGAGACGCCGGCGACATTCTGGCGGTGAATCCAAACTACCCAGGAGCTGCCGCCCAGCTCGCCAATGCCAGCAAAAAAGGATTGATGACACAAGCAATTGGAAAATCCATCGCCACGGCTGGGGCTGGTGCTGGGGCCGCCGTGGCTGGGGTTCCTGGGGCTGCTGTTGGTGGATTCTTGGGAAATCTCGGAGGCAATAAACTCGCTACCCATCTTGGCGAATCAAAAGCGCTGAAAAACTTCAATAGTGGCATCGTCAATTTGGACGATTACCTTAACACGCCAAAATTTCCAGCGCCGCCGACAAAATAACGGAATGAAGCAATGACATATATGTACGACTATCGGCCCCTAGAGGGCCAAATTTACGATCAAGGTCAACTTGGTTCGTGCGCTGAGAATATGGCAGCGGCGGCTATCAACATAGAGTGCCATGAACTTGGGCTCCCACAGTTAAATGCTGATCGCCTCGATTTGTATTATATGACGCGCACTTTCTCTTTCGGTAGTGCCGCTGCAAATCAAGATACTGGCACTGTCATTCCAGATATGCTGAAAGTCATGCAAACGCAAGGTGTGGCACCTGAGACAGATAGGCCCTACACAATTTCAACATTCCAAAATGCGCCAAGTCAACAGGCTTTAACTGACGCAGCCCAGCACACAATCACGGGCTTTGTGGATTATCACGAACCAGCAGCAATGAATTACCGAACAATACGCGGTATTGTGGCGCAGGCTTTAGATCAAGGCCATATGGTAATGATTGGCTTTACCGCTAAGTCTTGGTATGGACAAGAGCACGGAACTATCGACACCTTAAATCCAAACAATGATCCTCAGTCTTCTGTGCTGGGCGGGCATGCCGGCTTGATTGTGGGAATGGATGATTCGCTGTGTGGTGGGAGAGGCGGATATATCGTGCAAAATTCATGGGGAACTGGCGTTGGCGACAATGGCAATATGGTCATCCCTTACGACGAATTCCCTGGCGGTAATACGATCAATGGCCAATATACGATCAACCTGTTTTCTCTGGATATCCTAACAGGCTATCAAGGCCATGATCAAAGTTGGACTGCTGAACGCACAGCGGTATCCAATGTCTATATCGAGTTATTTGGTCGTTCCGCCGATATTGCTGGGCTAGACTATTGGGCTGCGCAATATAAGGCAGGGATGAGCATTGCTGCCATTGCGCAAACATTCAACCAATCGCCAGAATTTACATCCACATTCGGCAATCTCACGACTTCGCAGAAGATCAATCAACTTTATGTGAACGCATTTGGCCATCAAGCAGATGCTGCTGGTTTGTCGTATTGGACATCACAAGTAACTGATGCAGCCAGCCTGGCGCAGACCGAACAAAACATCATCAATGGCGCTCAAGGTGGTGACATAACCGCCCTGGCTAATAAAAACGATGTGTCGATGTATTTTTCTGCAACAAGCCAGCTAAATGATCTTACTGAAGCGCGTCATGTCATGAATTTCAATCCATTGGATGCCGCAGCAATGCAAGTGATGAAAATGGGTATTCCTCACGACATGGGTTGGATATAATTGCTCCATGAGCGATTTTCTGGCTGGCTTTCTGGCTGGCATCGCCTGCGCCTTTCCATTCGTATTTGCGATCATGTATCTGCTCTATCAATTCCCAATTTCCTATTTTGTATCCAAGCAGTTTCACCGCGCTTGGGGTTGCGCCTTGAGTTGGCGTATGTACTTCCTGGGCAAGGAAGATTGATTGCCGCCTGCGGGCGGTTTTGTTTTTGAGGCGAGCCATGACGACGATAGTCTGCAACAAGATTGCCATGGCGGCTGATCGGCGCATTTCCGATGTGCCCATGTTCCTCACTACCAAGATTTTTAGGGTCGGAGATTCGCTTTATGGCTTCGCCGGCTCTCCAGCACAGTCACTGAAATTCCTTGAATGGCGGCGCGAGCCTGACAAAAAGCCTGAGTTCTCCGGTGCCGCAGACTTCACCGTGCTTGAGTTAAGCCATGCCGGCATTTTCTATTGGGATGATGAGCTGATCCGCCTACCGGTGGAAGCGGACTTTTATGCCATTGGGAACGGCGCCGAATACGCGCTTGGCGCGCTAGCCATGGGCGCATCCCTGAAACGATCAATCGTTGTAGCCTCCCGGTGGGACGAAAAAACCGGGCCTGAAGTCCAAATGATGAGCCTAAAGGTGAAGTGATGGATTCCGACACGAATTTACGCAGTTATGCAACGGTTCGTCAGCTTGAATTTCTAGACGCCATTGCCAAGCATGGCAACCAACAGAAGGCGGCAAAAGCACTTGGAATTAAAAGACAAACTATCCAAGATTCCATGCAGTGTTTGCGCAGAAAGGCGGCAAAACAAGGATATTCACCAAGTCACGATATGACTAAGACTGTGCCTGATGGGTACATAGTCAAGGGCGTTTCTACCTATTACGGAGAGGATGGCAAGCCTAGAGGGCAATGGGTTAAGAGTTCCATAGACAATGAGCGTCAGGAAGAGCTAACGCGAAAATTCATAGAGGAACTCTGTGCAGAAGTAAAGGGTCTTTCCCCAATTATAAATCCACCAGAGCTAGTAAATTCAGATCTATTAACGGTCTATCCTATAGGCGATCACCATCATGGAATGTATGCTGACCCTGTTGAAACTGGGGATGCATATGATGCAAATATTTCTGTTCATAGATTAGAAAGCGCATTCGATCATTTAATACCTCTCGCACCACCGTCGGAAAATGCTCTACTAATAAACCTTGGTGATTACCTGCATGCTAATGATAGTACTTCTACAACTGAAAGTGGCAACCGTTTGGATGTAGATACTAGATTTGGAAAGGTATTACATTCAGGCGCTATGGCGCTTGTGCGTTGCGTTTTGAAGTTATTGGCAAAGCACAAAACCGTTCATGTATGGAATATGCGCGGAAATCATGATAGGGACTCATCGCTTGCGCTTGGATTGGCCATAAGCTTCTATTTTCATAATGAGCCACGCGTTAAAGTTGACATTGGAACTTCCCTTTATAAATATTTTAGGTTTGGTAAAGTTCTATTGGGATCTCATCATGGACATGGCGCAAAGGCGCAAGACCTTCCACTGATAATGGCAGAAGATAGAAAAGAAGATTGGGGGGTTACAGATTGGCGTGTATGGCATTGCGGGCATATTCATCATTTAACAAGACGAGATTATGTTGGATGCACGGTAGAGACCCATAGGACTTTAGCTGGTACAGATGCATGGCATGCTGGAGAAGGATATAGAAGCAAAAAGGATATGAATGCCATCGTTTATCATAATATCTTTGGAGAAATCCAGAGAACTAGATTTGACATGTCAATGTTAAAATAAGAATGATGCTGTATATTCATATAGTACAATGACGAAGCCAGTAATGCGCGCTAACGCATACTGGCCTCTAACCAAGCAGCCTATATAGGAGGATGAATGGCTATCAATGATTATACTGTTTTTATAACTAGAAAAGCAGCAAAAGAAATTGGAAGTGCAAGGTATTTTACTGGGAATCCATGTAAGCATGGACATGTATCAGAGCGATTAACTATTAACGGCTCTTGCGTAGAATGTTCTAGGTTGAAGTCAGCAATTAAATATCATGAATCACAAGGCTGAACTCCATTGGCTCGAGCGGCCCAATAATCCAGATCGGCGTCTATTAGTTCAGATACTTTCATTCCGCCACCCCATCCAAATAAACCTGTCCAGCGGCTTGATATGCCGCCCCAAGCGCCTCTGATAGCATGTTCAGTTCGATAGGCAATAGCGAGGCCGCTGGGTGCTCTGCAATCAGTTCCTCGAACATATGATGCAGGCAGTGCAGACGGTCCAGCATCTCGTGCTTGTGCCATTCGGTTATCTCTTCCATTTTCCCTCCTTGGCTAATTTATGTGGTTGACTCATCATTGCCCCTATCCCTATCTGCATTTCGGCTAAGCGCCGGATATCCGAACTTAAGCTACTAAATGGTGCGTCTTTTGATATCCAGCGCATCAGGATCAATTCCGGCGTCAATACAAATCTTGCGCGCCGATGTGCTTCCAACTGCAAACAGTTCCCTTGCCAAAACCCAGTTTGCTGATCTTCGCGTTTTTGCATCGCATATCCTGCGAGCATTGGAAAGCAAGAAGAAGTGCGAACGATGCGCCATTCGATAATCGGAGTTCTCTTTCTCCGCCTTCTCCAGCCGCTCTATAAGCTCTAGGATCATGGATGGATTGGCGGTAGCGATGAAATCACGGTTATCTCGCTCACTTTCATAATATCCAGTGGTTGAATGTACTCGGCAAATTGTATTCAACAGGCCCACATCCTCAGAAAGCGAAACGACTTCATGATGCCTCGATTCCCATGGCCCAGGCGTAGCTGCTAACGCTGAAGCTTTCAGTTTTTCAAGGTCGATCATTTCCGCGACTCCCTATCCTGCAAAACAGCGGCAAGCTGAGCAGATTCAACTGAGTCTCTATCCCAATAGTTGCCGCCTTCAGTAATGTCAGGCTTCGGCAATTCTGGCAGCACAATCTCCCGCTCGGGGTTTTGCATTGGTGGCGCAGTGTAGAGGGTTCTGACTTTGAATCCCTTTTCAGCATATCCATCAACTTCATGCGCTTGAATTTCCATCCAGTGATTTTCAACTGACGAAGCTTCGTACACCGGCTCAGCCTTCCCCATCATACAGGCGCAGGCGGCTTGGAATCCGGATTCAAAAGCGGTATCTTCTTCGCCTGTCGTTCCTCTTTTTTCAAACTCCACAAGCGCATCCATTCGCGCATTTAGCATTTCCTTCTCATCCATTTTGTTCTCCTTTTTGTTTGGCGATGGCGGCATTGATTGCCGTATCAAAATCTTTGTTGGAAAGATGCAGGAGCATTTCAGGCTTAGCCCTAACATGCTTGTAGCGCTCAGCATCCCTCCGTACTTCCTCATCCTGCTGGCGGACTTTGGATTCGATGGCGCGGGCGAACTCAATTTCACGGATGCGGCCTTGAGAATCAATGGCCTGTTCCTGGAATCGCCGCAACGTTTCCCTTATTTCCTCATCACTCAGCAGCGATTGAGATTGGGGAATGGGTGCGCGGCGATTCCATTTAGCAATAGCTGCCTCCTGGCTTTCGGCCCCAGTTTCGGATGTAGAGACTCCACAGTTCTCACAGATAACCCAGTGATTGTAATAGCTGTCAGTGATTGGATTTCCAGCATCGCCACAAAACGGGCATGGGGCTAGCTTGTATTGGGTCATGGCTTACTCCTTAAATTTCAATCCTGGCACATTTGGATATATGCCCATGATTTTTTCTATCTCAACACCCAAATTTTGCGCCACTGCCATTGGGTCAATATCTCCTACCAGTTCGTATATATCGTTTTCACACAGTGCTGCTTTTTCGCCTTTATCCGCTTCGTCCGAGAAAGTAGCATTTGGCTGAATTTTCTCAATTGACCCACTTTTATAATAGGCATGAGATTTTATATAGGCCCTGATAAAACAATCCCTTAAATCCCTGAAAGTGATTCCTTTTATTTCAGTAGAACCTCTTGTGCCGGAAAGCGTATGAGACTGGCCGGAATATGGACGATCACGCTGCATAGAAATATCGCGGAATCCGAGGTCGTGTTCTATTTGATCCCATAATTTATTTAGTTCTTGGCTCATTTTTTCCCCCTAGTAAAGCTTTCAACCGCTCATTCTCCGCCTTCAGTTGGTCGCGCTCGGATTGGATAGTAGATATAAAGGATTGAATCTCTAACTTCAGTTTTTGCGCCATATAGTCAGAGATATACTCCGTTGAAATCCACGAACTGAGTAAATCATTTACGCCTTTTTCCGTGCCTGACCCAATCTGCGCACACAGTTGCGCGATGGCGGCGGAAAGCTGTGCGTATGCTTGATCATGTAAGATTGCAAGCCGCATCACTTCATCAAACATGGCTTGCTGGGCGGGGGATAATTTAGGGGTTGTCATAGTTATCCTCGCCTGAAGTAGGAATTCATGCTGTTAAGTTGTTTTTCTAAATCTTCAATCGTTGCCAACAACTCCGCCTCTCGCTGCTTGTGCAATTTCTTCTCGTCTTTGAGCGCACTGATTTCTGAAGCCAATTCCATTCGGCAGCGTTTATGTTCGGTGTCTAGGGCTTGGACTTGTCCATATGAACAAAAAAATCCTTGTTTATGCTCACGCACACCGCGTCCGCAAAATTCGGCATACCGCTTCAAGTCTTCCAGTTTCATACTGTTTGCTTAGCCTGTACTTGTTGAATGTGCTGAATCAGGGCGGCGCAGATAGCAGGAAAGTCTTGCTCGTGATACAGAACAGCCGACCTTTCCCTGGTGGACTCAAAGCCAAGGCCGCGCAGGAAGTCTGCGCTGACAGTAAAGGACAGTCTTTCGCATATCTGGCCCAGGCGCAATGTAGGAACTGAAACGGGTTGCGCCGCCTTGATGGTCGCTTTTGGCACATCCAAGAGCTCTTGCACTGGAATTGATGGAATGGATGCAGCTTGCTCTTGCTGAGATTCAGTCAGTGCATGGGCGGCCACTTCCGCTTGTCGCTGGCGATCAAGCTCGGCTCTTTCGCGCTCGATGGCGATGCGCTCCGTTTCCAATGCCGCTGCCTGATCTGCGGCTTCTTTGTTTGCTTTGTCTTGTTCGGCCTTGAGAGCAGCCTTGGCAGCTTCGTTTTCAGCGCGCTGTCTTGCCAGTTCGGCCCGCTCGGCTTCTAAGCGCTGGCGTTCTGCCTCACGTTCCTCGGCGATGCGTTGGGCCTCGGCCTCTTGCGCTTCGGCATCGGCCAGCATAGATTCCAGCTTGGCAATAGACGCCTGTTTCGCAGATTCTGCTTCAGCAAGAAACTCCTGAAACACCGGCTCTGATATCTCCGAAATGCGCAGCGGCTCCAGGACACCGCGAATCGAGCCAGAAGGCTTACCAGAGACGGTCAGCGGATATCCCGCGATCCGGTCTATGGCCTTACGAATGGCAGTCACCCTAGCACGCTCGGCTACGATCTTGCGTTGTTTCTCCGCTTCGATTGCCTCATCCCATGAATCTCGCAAAGTCTGCAGGCGGGTTTCTTCTGCCTCGGTAATCGCGATCAGGCGCCGCTCTTCGGCGGTCACGGCCTTTGAAAAGGCCTTAGCATCTTCCGTCGCGGTCTTGCTGGCTTTCTCTACCGCAATGCGCGAGTTCTTTAAGTTCATGTAGGCGGTATGCACCTGAGCGCGGCCATCGGCGTTTTTGATTTCCTTGATGTCGGCAGACGCCTTAACCAATTCAATCAGTTTCTTTTCGTGCTCAGCAGCACCAAGGGCAATCTGGGCGCGCTCTGGCAAGGTGAGAGCGGTTTGTTCCTGTTCGGCGATCATGTTATGCGGCCTCCTTGAGATTGCCTGCGCCGTAGCGATCGCGCAGTTCTTTGACGTTCAAATTTATTTCGCAAACAGCATTAAGCACCTTGTCCTCCAACTCAATGATGTATGCTTGATTCCTTGGAATGCGTTGAATATAAATCTGCATTCCATCGGGAAATAGCGGGTGGTATGAAACAAAGTCCCACCATTCGGCACCTGTGCACCACATGCCGCCTTGGCACTGCGCCATATGTTCCTCTGGCATTCCGTGAAGCAGGGTATCAAGATGGATTGCTGGCGTGAGAGGGCATTTAATCTCACCCCCGCCTTCAGCGCCAATCAGGTGATCCGGTGAACAGCCAACCTGTTTATGCTGCTTGTGTTTGATAAAACCAACCTCCAGACACATTTGGCCCGTATGCGCCTCATAGGCTAGGCGCGCTTCCGGTTCGTGGTCCACGCCCCATCTGGTAGCCTTAGATGTCCACATGGCTCCCGGCGAATTGGTCAGTATCTCCAGCGTTACTTCAGCAATCACGGCTTTGCGTGCGGCCAATGGTTTTCCATATGCGCTCACTGCGATGATGTCGTGAAAACGCGAGCCGGTTATGTGGCCTAGTCTCTCTTGGTACCATTCCTCCGTGCGCTGCTTATTCTGGGACATAGCTATCAGCCCTTTGTTGCATTTTTTCGAAGGCTCCAGGAATTGCCGTGATCTTGTCCTTTGTGGCTTTAGACAAACCTTCCCATGCGCTAGCAAAGGCTTCAGGGCCACCATCTGCTGCTGCATCCAGATCAGCCATTAAACCTTCCAGTTCAGGCGGAATTGCTGGGGTAGTTGCCGGTTGCGCTGGCGTTTTCAGTGCTGCTCCGCGAGCAACCACAGCAGCTTTTACGGCCTCAGCAGCAACACTATCTTTGGCAGCATTGATTTCCTTGACGGCATGCTTCCACACTGCAGCCAGATCATCCGCGTTAATAGCGGCGCTTGCTTCGGCAATCCATTTCGTCGCCAGTTCCGACAGTACAGGCTCGCCAGCCTCATCGGCGCGCAATTCTTCCGGCAGGTCCTCAATATCCTGGGTGAAGATGTCCGAGGCTCCGGTTACGTTCAGCGTCATGGCGATCTTGGCACGCTTGCAGGCCATCTTGAGGATGGTGTTTGCTTGGTCTGCCGACTCGGTGCGAATCTGCTCCTTTTTCTCGACTTTACCGTATGATTTATTGAACTTGATGCGCCGCAAGCTTTCCGGCGTGACTTCAAATTCTTCTGGGCAGATCGCGCCGCGCCATTTGTATTTCTCTTCATGGGAGGAACATTCGCCCCAACCCTCGCCCAGCACGATGCCGGTGATTTGATGCTCGCCGATGCAGCGCACGCGATAGCGCGCCATACCATTGACGGTCAAATCTTCGACCTCGTATTTGTCGGCAATGCGGAAAGTCACGCACAGCATTTCTGCGCCTGGCTTATAGAGCGATGGCTTCTTGGTGCCGGGAATCACGCCGTAATGAGTGTCTTGTTTCATTAAGCTGCGCATGATTTCTTGAACCAAGTTCACGCGCTGGCGGATATCGACCGCCGAATATTGGTGCACTTCTGATGCAACAAGGCCCGATGTCTCGCGACCATGCATTTCAATTACTTGGTTCATGTTCTGCTCCATGGCATATATTCTGTGTAACCCCATTTCAGCGATAGAAACAGAGCATCCTTGCGTTTAAATCCGCCGATTCTGTAGTGGCGATAGGCGGCGATGTACTTCATCTCGCACTCCAACTTTGCGCCACTTCCTCATGCTCCAGGTCATCGGCACTTGTCCAGAAAAGCGCTAGCACCACAAAGAACAAGGCTAGGGCGCTTTCGCGGCGGGTGAAATTTCTCACAATGCAGACTTTCCAATCATGGTGATGGTGCGCCGTGCTGCACCTAAAGACTTCTTGGCCTTCTTGCGCTCTTGAATTGCATGATGCGCCGCTAAGCAGTGTGGGCAATCCGACAAAAGCTCTAATTGATCTGCTTCGTCGAGATATGTGCGTCCCACGTATTCATCTACATCAAACTCATATGCCTGCTGCAGATGCGACACGTATTCTGTATTGGGGTGTTCCCTCTGGTGCTCAAAAAAGCACGCCGATAGGCTTGTGCCGATAAGCTCGGTAAGGCGTTTGATTTCATTCTTTGCGCGCACATGAGAGGCGCAAGCGGCAAGTGCTCTGACAGCTAGTTGATTACTCACATTCCCCTCCCTGTAGCCAATACCATCGCAGCTAAGATGCCAGCACCAAAAGCAGCCATACAATAAGCAAGAAATGCTGCGGCACTCTTACTGATGTTTTCTTTGCGGGACATGGTGGACTCCTAAGAGTAGTGACCGTCAATGGCGATCAGCGAAGGAATCGGTTCGCCGACCTTGAGAATGTCTTCTATGTATTGCTTTGCGGTGATGCCCAGCCACGCCATTTTCATTTCGACAGAACGTTCCTCGATTTCGCGCTCTTCTGGATCATCGGGGCGATCGTATTCTGCCTCGACGAATGAGCCAGCTTCTTCGGCATTGCGAGCGGCAACATAGGCCCAATCGTCAACCTGGAAAACTTTGATTTCGTTGATGTTCACGATTTCTCCTAAATCATCGAAACAGTCAGTACTTCCTTGAACACCGATTCTTTTGCAACATGCACCACGTAGGCCGCGAGCGAAAAAGTCAGGCAGATAACTAGCAGCGTTACCAGTGCGGTCTTCACGCTGGCATCCCGGCGGCAAGCCATTGCTGAAGGCTCATCAAGTGCTCTTTGAAATATCGTGTAGCGTGATATTTCGCGATGTGTTCAAGCTTGCAGTACATGGCTATTCCGGATAGGCCTCGGTAAATTCAAAATCATCGGAAGGATCTAGGCTGACATTCGATTGAGCAACGCCGACCAGCTTATCCATGCCGCCATTTCCGCAATAGGAGGACATGCCGCAAAAATCGTCGTAAGCAATGTCGATTGCCTCATCCGGCGATTCAGCTTCAACTTCTATCGTGATGAAAACTTTGGTAAAGCCTCGAACTTGGTATTTCATGTTTTCCTCCAAATTTTGGTGTTGGTAACTGGGCTACCTTCCCTCTTTACAGATGAACCGGTTATACAAGGTACAAAACACCCATCTTCACGGAATTCCGGCCAAGGTACTAGCTTGGCAGTTCCAGTCATGCAGTTACCAACACAGCAGCGCTCTCACTTTGAGGGAGCCGATGCTAGTGCAGAACTCTGTTTATCCCGGTATCAGCGGGTGCCGCTCCATGGTTTCAGGAGTTAATCCGGCGCATTCCCCGGAATCGGCCTGCTCTACATCTTCTAGCTTTCAGGGAGTAAAAGCCCTGCTGTTTTGGCCCCAGCACTCACGCGGCTGGGTTACGAGTCTTTAGTTATCGAACCAGAAAACAATGCGATGATTCTCACCGTCGCATCCATCAAATCCAGCTATTATTTTTTCCAGCCCAGATCCGACAATAAATTCAGCTGGAACGCGGATGCTAAATTCTTCGTAATCATGTGCATTTGTTCCTTGGCAATAGGGGTAAAGCAAATCCCAATCCGTTTTTCCAGGACCTTCGATTGAACTCCTGAGCGCCGCCAGTTCGTCTTTTTGCTTCATGCCGGAAATTTCAATTTCCTCTGTCTGCAGAAATTTTTTCATTTCCTTCAATTCATGCAGGAAAAGATAGGAATGGCCATGTCCATCAATTCCCCATCCATTCGACGAATCAGCCACCAATTTGCAGACGTTGAATGGAAGGCCGCGAGGCGCAAAAGAAAACTCAAATTCACGCCTTACGCCGCAGGCAAGAAGTCCAAACAAGTTGTAATTTCTGTCGGTGAATCGTTCCTCAAAAGGAACCTCCAAACCATCGCCGTATTCATCAGCCCAAACGTCGGCAGAAATCCATGCGCCGTCAACAAACTTCTCTTTGTACAAATGAATATCGCAGCCCATGATTTCTCCATTAATTGAATTCGTCCTCTGCCTTCCAACAGAGGTGTGCTTATGGATACCCCGCATCGGGCTTATAGGCTCAAGAACTTAGGTCTTGCCTATCCTCACGGTTGTGATCGTAGAGCGCCGTGCTCGCCCTCTGTGCATCTCAAAGTCGCCACTTTGACGCCCGACCACCTGGACGGCTCCCGGCATTGGGGTTAGTACTGATGTTCCATAAGTCTGCGCACTACACCTAGCGACAATCCTGACTATAAGGACTGACTTTCAATGCCCGTGTAATGCGCAGACCTATGGGCACTTGGTAGTGCATCAACAAAGAATGGGGCTGCTCGCCACCGCAGCATGAGACTGTCTGACGCCTCCCACAAGTCGGCCGCACGAACCTGGAAGCGGCCAATCTGCTTTCTTCCCCGGTTTAGCCTCCCGGCATATTTCCAGTTTTAGGCAACCGATTATCAACTTTGCCCAATCCCATTCTTTGTTGACCCTGGTCTTGTCGCTGGCCAGGAAGCGCTTCCCTACATTTCCTACAACTCGCTGAAAGAACAGCAATTTCAGCATGCCGGATTGCTTTAGTTACTTCGCCTGCGCAACCTACAGAGCGGATTTAAAGAACACCGCAGTCTTTCCATTTGAATTTTTGCCTCTAAAATCGAAGGTCTAAGACCCCGCGCTTGCCAGCTTGCCGACCGACAAGCGCACCAACTAACCGTATTCCAACTGCAGCACATCGGCTGTTGCTTGTTTCGGCTTCCCGGCGCAATATGGTGCATCGGCAAATGCTTTGTCCACCTGGGACGCGACGGAGATAAGCCAAAGAAGAAATTGCAGCACTATATTCCTCCTTTTAATGCGCGCCTTTCTGGCGGGGCGCGAGACGCCGTAGTCTTTTAGGCCGCCAGCAATTCAGCTGACGATTCAATATTGCCCTTCGCTGCCGCACGTTGGCGCTTGCGTTCTTCCTGATGCGCGAGATAGGCTTGATGGGCCTGCAGGCGAGCTGCAGTCGCTTTCTTCTTGTCGAACGCGGCTTTGATGCCTTCGCCGTAGTTGCCGCGACCTTTGCGCGGACGTTGCGGGACGCTCTTGGGCGTTTGCGAATCGGCGTAGAAGTGTTCGCCTTCACCAGCAACCAAAGATGCCAAGCCGCCGATGCTGGCCAGAAGTTTTTGCGCGTTGTTCATTTCACTCTCCGTTAATAATCAAGCCCACTTGGCCTGAAAGCTGATCCACCGATCCATGAACAGCATCGCCTCAGCCTCTGGCCCGCGCCGCTGCGCAATCCTGCGCTCAAGGTCAATGACCTGGCTTACCTGGCGCCGGTCCTGCTTGCGCTCTGCTGGGCGATCTCCTGAGAAAAGACGGATGACGTTCATGGTGTTCACCTACTTGGTTTCAATCAATTTTCCGCTCCCATCGGCGCGATACCATTTACCTGACTCAATCCCGTTTTCGCCGGTATAGCCCACTGTCACACGCTTGCGATCACCATCCATCCAGGCGACAATGATGATTCCAGATTCGCCAGCCACCGCCTTAGATTCAAAGCCAAAGACGGCAGCCACGCCGTTTTCGCCAGTGTTCGAGGCAGCGGAGCGGTCGCCAGTGTTCGAGGCAGCGGAGTAGTCGCCAGTGTTCGAGGCAGCGGAGCGGTCGCCAGTGTTCGAGGCAGCGGAGTAGTCGCCAGTGTTCGAGGCAGCGGAGTAGTCGCCAGTGTTCGAGGCAGCGGAGCGGTCGCCAGTGTTCGAGGCAGCGGAGCGGTCGCCAGTGTTCGAGGCAGCGGAGCGCTCAATGTCAGAATGCGCTTTATCTGAAGGCTTGCAGCGTGATACTGTGTATTCAATCGCCGCAGAAATCAACGCTGGAATCGAAATGGAAGCCTTGATCGTGATCGTGCTGCCAGCGCGTTTGCTGTCATTCGATGTTGTCGCGTCCAGATCAGACAATTCGCACTCAGCGATTTGTCCAGTGGGTGGATAGTAGTTGAATATATCCAGTGGATACTCACACGCATGGAAGCCTGAATCGCACAATTTTGCGGGACCATCGTGTTTATAGGTCTCGCCAACGTGATACTGAAAGTCACGGCATTTCCAATCTTTATCGAAAGCTTTATACACTTTGATTTTGTCTGACATTTCCATCCCCTAGTTAGAATTCGTGCCGGGTACTTTCGTCCGACGAATGACGTGGCATGATGACCCGTCAAACAGGTGTCCCGTTTCCCTGGGCATTGGCGCAATATGTCGACATGCGCTCGGGATAATCCATATTGCTAAGGCAGGGCATCATCCGAGTCCCCAGCTCAACTATCCAGTTACGCCTCACGGCGTTTCGTCGTTACCGACTCATCAGACTGGCATGCAGCTTTCCGAAGGCTGCGGTTCCCCATACGGCTTTATCCGGCTACCCTGTTTGGCTTGAGGCATCAGCGTTTTGGTGCGGGAGATTGGATTGTGCTGCGGCTATGGTGGCGCGTGCTTTGTCTGTTGCGGCAAGAATATGTCCGTCATAATCACCATTGATTCAAGTGAGCTTTTCAATGCTTCCCACAGCTGCGCATTCAACGCTTGCAGTTCAGCCGCACGGTGCTCCTGTTCGCTGATGATCATTTCTGCGTCGCGCAGTGTATTGATTGCGACTGCATAGTAGGGAGATTCCTGCATTTCATGCAGCCTATTTAGCAGATCGGCATTCTTGTATTTGAACTCTTGCTCGCTCACGATCTTCTCCAAGAAATCAGTTACCGCAGCAGGCCACCTCAGACGCTTTAATAGCTTACTGCGGCGATATTCGAACTAGGTGTTTGCTACTGCGATGACTAAACTATAGCATAGCTTTGAAAGAGCGCAACAACTTTTTGAAGAAAAGCCAAAATATTTTATTGCACATAGAATCTGAAAAAGTTCTTGATTGTCCTGAAAAGCCTTGCTATATTGCAGGCATGAACAAAAAACTTTCACCCATTGAAAAGGCTTGCTTGATCGCAGACGGTCAGGGAAAACTAGCCGCCATATTGGGCATTTCCATAGCTGCAGTACACCAATGGGTAGTTGGCGTAAGAAAAGTGCCTGCCATACATTGCGCGACTATTGAAAAGCATACTGGGATTTGCCGCAAGGATTTAAGGCCAGATGACTGGCAGAAATTCTGGCCTGAACTAGCTGATAAGTAATTCTAACTAGGAGTACATCATGCGCATTTTTCATGACTTTCTTGAAAGAATTAAAGACTGGCTGAATAATGCGTATAAGTACGATAATGGCCTACATGGCGCATCTTGGTTCGATTGAGGTAAAAATGAATGGCCTACGCAAAGTCTCTTCCGAGGAATACCAAGAATTCATTGCACGCCTCGATAGGTCGCGCCTGCAGATTGCCTTGAACCGCCAGCATCCAAATGGCTCGCACTACGCAGATACTATCTGGGACAAGACCACAGGGCGCCCATGGAATGAGTCTATCGTGGCCCGCTGCATTGAAGAGCTTGTTGAGCACACCACAAGCGCCAGGCCGCTGCAGTTTCTTATTCTTGATGAGGCTGCGCGATGAATAAATTTATTGTGCTCATCAAACGTTCAACTAAAAACTCGCTTATTCGGCGTCTCGTGCGTATCAAGTCAGTTTCAAAAATCGAAATGCTTGGCGCTTATGATAAGGATGGCTTTTATGATCGTGTATCGATTGATACAAGCCAGTCCCGCGATGAGTTGATCAAGCTCTGTACAAACGATAAATATATTACATTCGCCGACGTGATTGCGGTTGACGAAGATGAAAAACAAATTGCGGGAGTGATTTGAGATGAATATGAAGCCACGCCAGCTCGGCATCATCATTCGTTCCGAGTGCGGCAACGAAGGGAAGATCGTAGAAACCGTTCAGCTTGATACGGATGAATCCGCTATCAATTTTGAATCTGTCTGGCAATGCGTTTCTGAAAGCATTGTGAATTGTTGGTTTGATCGTGAAAAGGGTTCTCCAGGTGTCATTTTGCCGGGTTCAGTTTTCCTTTGTTTGGACCGAGATATGGTTCCCGTCTCCGGCCTGCGCGATCCAGAAGAAATCACCACTGAAGCACCTGCTGGCTGTGAGGTGCTTACATCATGACCAACCGCAAGCGCAAGGCTCAGATATACCGAAAATGGGGAGTCAATGAGTTTTGTTGGTACGGCTTTTCCTCTACGCGCCGAATGCTTCTCCAGCTAAGGAGGGCAACTGACGATGTTACGCGCTTTCTCGAAATGCTTAGTGTTGCGTCTGGCAATGCCGGCACATGCTACCTATCGGGTGAAGCATGAACCGCTCAATAGTAGAATCCATGAAGGAGTGCGCTTTGCTTGCTGAACAAGCGGATATAGTTTCAGAGGATGCGATTCCAGTATTTTCACGCACTACGCTTCGAGAATTTGATGCATTGCGTTCGCACCGATTGCTTCAAGATTCCGCCAAGCTGGCCGAAGCAAACGCACTCATCAAACAACTCTACGGCGCACTTTCCATTGCTGCTTTGGGCCTGGAAATAGACGGCCGCGACAAGATCATTACCGACGCAATTAACGCCGCTGTGGCTTGGAGTAAGAAATGAAAGACTTCACACCTACCAAAGAAACAATCAGTCTGCATGGCCTGGGCTTCATTCAGCTTGTACTTGGCGGTAATCAGCGCATGCACGTCTGGCATCCAGATTTGCCGCGCCGTGATTGCTATGAGCATTCTGCGGTTCACAATCACCGCTTTGCCTTTCGTTCCCGCGTACTGAAGGGATGCCAGGTAAATCAGCGCTGCGCCGTGGAAGTGGTAAAGCCCGGGACAGGCTCGCACATCATGATTAGCCACAACGGACCGCGTAGTGATAAGGGTGGGCGCGAAAGCTATCCTGTGGCCGATGTGAATGTCCATATGAGTGTGATCGAGGAATATCTTCCTGGCGAGGAATACACCATGGATGCACTTGAATATCACCACACGCCGAATGACGGAATTGTAGTGACTATCATGCAAAAGCTGGAAGAAGGGCGCATCCACGCCAATAGTATTTGCAAGCGTGGCGTTGATTTTCATTACGATTTCGACCGCTTCCAGTTGTCGCCGGAAAAATTGTTTTCCTATGTTGTTGACGCTTTGAAATCATAGGCACGCAATGAACAACTTCTTTAACACCGACATTGCCAAATACCGCGCTGATACCTCAAAGCTGGTTCCTGGTTCAATGAAAACGCGCAAGTGTAAAGGTCCATGCTGTAATGGAAAGCTGCGCTCTATAACCCAATTTGCTGAAGGCGACGAGCTTTGCATTCGCTGCCGTAACCGTGAGCCGAGGGTTGGATGACTGCGCTCATCATCAACAGCCAGGAATCCCTGCAGCGCGCCTTGGGTGACCTGCGCGAGATGTGGAACGAATCGAAGTTCTTGCGCTTGAACGTGAAGAAGGGCAAGGATCGCAGCTTGGATCAGAATGCCATTTCCCATTGCTGGTACGAACAACTAGCCCGCGAGCTGCGCGAGGATGATGTGCTTGGATGGAAATGCTATTCAAAATTGCATCTTGGCGTGCCGATCCT
>Ga0306921_10000127_pt1 | contig 55086 bp, 50 predicted proteins | sample sta12Cox44000080_FD_203760 | JGI IMG/M metagenome (GOLD analysis project Ga0306921, IMG submission 203760) | Lab enrichment of tropical soil microbial communities from Luquillo Experimental Forest, Puerto Rico - statoxic.12C.oxic.44.000.080 (v2)... | ecosystem: Environmental > Terrestrial >... | reverse complement strand
ATCCTCGACTGAATCGCCGGTTCACATCCACCTGAAGTGCGTGGTAATTGCTAGTACCAAGAGAAAACCAGGTCCAGGTATTCGCGATTTTCGGATTCGCTCTCGGCGCGCCCGCAGGAATGTAATACGCCCCGGCCGGAACCGACTTACCAGCAAGGGGAGAACCGACGCGAAAACCAATGGCTGGTGAGTTCGTAGGGGTCATCGGCTTGTTGGGATCCCACGTCGGATAAACGGCCGGACACGGCGCAGCTGGACAAATCGCAGGGAACGGAGTGTTTGCATCAATGCCGATCAACTCATGGTAACCGTGACTTCCGACGTACCCCATGGTCAGGGAAGTGTTGGGTGTAACCTCGTGCTGTGCCCGCAGGGACCAGGAAATCAGCGTTGGCGTTCTCATGTCCGGCTGTACGCCTCCGGGGACAAGCTTTGCACCGGTCGGCGGGGGCGCAGCCGGGTCGATGGGCAGGGATGAAACCGGAAATGGTACCGTCGCACTGCCAACACTGTAGACCGGATTGAACGGCGCATTTTGATCGGTCCGATAGCCCAGCGCGTCTTGCAGGTCGTTATACATTCCGAATCCGGCGCGGAACACTGTCTTTTCTGAGAACGGACTCCAAGCCAGTCCAATGCGCGGCTCAGGCAAAAACTTGGCATGGTTCTCAGTAAAAAGAGAGCCTCCGACACGAGGAGTGTTGGAGATCACCCCATTGCTGAAAGTGTAGTTCGCGGCCCGACTATGCGCTTCGTTCCACCCCGTCGTGAATTCGTCCCGAAACCCGAGCGATAGTGTCAGTCCCGGAAGCACACGAATCGTGTCCTCCACGTACCAGGCGCCAAATAACGAACGCCAGTTCATCTTGGTTGGCGCCGGATCCCACAGGAAACTGGACATGTTTCCCAGGAGAAAATTCGCTAAGCTCGAAAATGTCGCCTGGCCATACTGACTCAGCGCAATAGTTTCGTTGGACTGAAATGGCTGGAACCATGCCCCGAACGTGAACTGATGTCGTCCGCGAGTCATGGTCACTCGGTCTTCGAACGTGTAAAGATTGCGTGCAATGGTAAGGTTGCTCCCATTGTTGCTTCCCGCGAGGCCGATTGCTGCCTGCGGATTCGACGCGGCACTACCACCCACAACAACAGCGCCTACCTGATGCCCGAGCAAGAAACCAGAGACCGACGTAGCGGGAGTTCCTGGGGTGGGCAGACCGGTAAAGAAATATCCTGCACGGGAGTAGCCCACGCGTGCGACGTTGATCGTCGATGCGGAGAAGGAATGCGTTTCGTCGAGGCTGAACACCTGCTCACGCAGCGTGAGTCTGTCTGAACTGTAAGGATCCAAAATTGTTTCAGTGAAATCCTCGCCGTCATCAATGGTGTAGACCGCTGCCAAAGAATCTCGCGAAGAGATGCTGTGATCAAATCGAACAGTGCCGAAATCGTCTCGAATTGTTTGCAGGGGACTGCTGAAGACCTGGGCTATTCCACTGAAATCCGGCGCACTAGCAGGAGCTACCGGCCAGAGATTGAGTAAAGGCTGAACACTGGGCACGGCGATGGCACGTGACGTTGCATCCGGAACAAAGGCCGCGGATGTCTGATGAAGATGCTGACGCAACCCTTCATAGTTGCCAAAAAGGAAGGTCTTGCTGCTACGGAGAGGACCTCCGAGCGCTGCACCAAATTGATTGCGCTGGAAAGGAGGGGCCGAGCCTTGATCAAAGTAGTTGGGCGCGTCCAGGGCGTTATTTCGCAAGAATTCGTAGGCTGAGCCATGGAGCTCATTAGTTCCTGATTGCGTCACAATGGTTACTTGCCCGCCCGGACGCTTGCCGTATTCTGCTCCGTAAGAATCGCGAAGAACGTTGAACTCTCGCACCGCTTCGACGCCTAACAACTCTTGACTGGTACCGCCGGGCTGCATGTTGTTCTCTGCCGCCCCGGTAAACTCCACTCCGTTCAACAGAAAGATGTTTTGCTGGGGGCGATTTCCAGAGACCGCAAAGTTATTTCCCGTCGTTGAGTTGGAGACACCGATCCCGCCAGTTTTCTCCGATGTGAAATTCACAATTCCAGGATTCAAGGGGAGGAGCAAATCATAACTGCGTCCGTTCAGAGGAAGATCCTTCACTTGCCTTTCTCCGACCAGGCCTGAGATGTCTTGCGTGGTCACGTTCACCACCGGGGCGTCTTCGGTCACCTTCACTTGCTCGTTCACGCGCCCGACCCGCAGGCTCACATCGGCGTTTGCATCCTGCCCGACTGCGAGCCGGATGCCGGACCGGATGCCCTCGGCAAACCCCTCCTTCGTGACCCTTATTTCGTAGAGTCCCACGGGAAGAGCATAGAACCGGTAAAGGCCGGTCTGAACCGTCGGAGTTGTGCGTGAAATTCCTGTATCCAGGCTACTGGCGGTGACCGTTGCCGCGGACACCGCCGCGCCCGATGGGTCCGTGATCACACCTGACAAGTTGGCAGATACTTGTGCCACCACTGAGGGGTTATGCAGCAGAAGAAGCACAAACAAGCCGAACGCTACCAAGCGCACGGCCCGGCTCGCGCCCGAACAGGAGAAAACCCCCTCGTTCGATCGAACGCGAGTCACCCGCAAGTCAGGCAGTGGCTGGAACAGACACATACTTTCGCCTCCAGAAGCGATCTGCGAAGTGCCCGAAAGTGTATATGATCGGTAGTTCTATTGTCTAATTCAATGCTTGTATATACGACAATAGAGCTCGGCGAGGATGCGCATCGTGTACACAATTCTTTTGACCGTCTTTCGTCTTCGAATGTAGGATTCGGCTCCGTATGCCCCAGAAGTCCAAAACACGCGCACGCCCAGCAGAAAGCGAGAAACTGCTCAAGGCTCGGGATGCAGCCCTGGAGCTTCAGATCAGCTTTCCAACGATCAAGCAGTGGATCTACAAGAAGAAGATTCGCAGCATTCAAACCGCGGGAGGCCACCACCGCATCCCGCAAAGCGAAATTGACAGACTCTTGTATCGAACCAGGGCGCGAACTAACCCGGAGCGAAAACTCGCCATCCGCAAGCTGAGTGGCAGAAATCAGTTGGTCGGACGAGTGGAGAGTGTGCGCATCAGCGGCCTTATGGCGGAGGTTGTGCTCTCCATCGGCGATCAGCACATTACTTCGATCATCACAGCGCGATCGGCCCGCGAAATGAACCTCAAAGCCGGACAAACCGCGGCAGCGCTCATCAAATCGACAGAAGTTATGATTCTCAGAATATGAAATGAAGAAACTAGATCTGCTGCTGGCATTGTTCATCTATCTGCTGGCTGGTGCCGCACTCCACGCTCAGCAACTGACAGTTCAGACCGACGTGAGAAAACAAGTACTGAGTCGTACAGACATTGAAGCCTTGCCCCATTTGAAGGTCACAGCGTCGGAACATTCTTCCGGGCCAATCGCTTTTGAGGGTGTGACCCTGAAAAGCGTGCTCGAAAAGGCGGGCGTCTCCCTCGGAGAATCCCTGAAGGGAAGACGACTAAGCAGCTGTTTGCTGGTTGAGGCCGCTGACGGCTATCGCGTTGTCATGGCACTGCCGGAATTGGATCCGGCCTTCACCGACAAGCAGACCCTTCTGGTGTTCCTGCGGGATGGCAAGCCACTCGGTGAACAAGAAGGCCCTTATCGAATCGTGATCCCGGATGAGAAGAGAATGGCGCGCTGGGTTAGGCAAGTCGCAACGTTGAAAGTGGTTGAGGTTCAGTGAGAAGGTCAGTCCTTTTGAATCATGACCTCCGTAGCCTTGACGACGGCTGCCACGGCATCGCCCTTCTTGAGCTTGAGTTCGTCGGCACTGCGTCGGCTGATCAGGCTTTCGATCAGATTGTCACCGACTCGCACGACCACATGGGCCATCACGTCACCCAGCTGGACTTCCTCGATTTTCCCGCGCAATTTGTTGCGAGCCGATATCGGCATGTGGACCATTATAAGACGGCAGGCAGCTTGGTGATGAATCTTCGAAGGTTTATTGGAACCGCGATTCTAGGGCTTGCGTTCCTATGCCAGGTTTCCGAGGCGCAGCAGATAACTCTAGCAGTCGCAGCGGACTTGCAATTTGCCATGGAGGACATAGCAGCGCGATTTCAAAGAGAAACACGCAAAATCGTCAAAATCATTTACGGTTCCTCTGGTACCTTCTTTCAGCAGATCCCGAGTGATGCCCCCTTTGACATGTTCTTTTCTGCCAATCTTGAATATCGGAAAAAACTACAGGCTGCTGGGTTAATACTTTCAGGCTAGTCACACTGCACCTTTTTGACGCTTTACACAAGACGGTCCGGGACGGAAAATCGCTTGGGCCTTAGTCTCAGTATGACTGTGACTCCCTGCCAGGTTTGCGGAACGCAAAATCCCGAATCAGCCGAACTGTGTCAACGCTGTGGCGCTGCGCTCAGTGCTTCTCCAACCATGTCGATTTCGTCGGGAGCTGCCGCAGGCCGCCACGTCCCGCCAGGTCCTTCTCTGCATACACAGCAAGGGTGCAATCTCACTCCCGGCAGCGTTGTCGCGGATCGGTATCGGGTCGTGTCGTTGCTGGGTCGGGGAGGCATGGGCGAAGTCTACAGTGCCGAGGATCTCAAGCTAGGCCAGCGCGTTGCGCTCAAGTTTCTGCCTGCAGAACGTGGAAAGAGTTCAAGCTGGCGCGAGCAGTTCTATGCAGAAGTCCGCATGGCGCGGCAAGTCTCGCACCCCAACGTCTGCCGTGTCTACGATGTCGGCGAGAGCGAGGGCCTGCTCTTCCTTTCCATGGAATTTGTCGATGGCGAAGATTTGGCTTCGCTGTTGCGTCGCATCGGACGCCTGCCTGATGACAAAGCCGTGGAAGTTGCTCAGCAACTGTGCGCCGGACTCGGCGCAGCGCATCGCAGTGGCGTCCTGCATCGTGACCTGAAGCCCTCCAACGTGATGATCGACGGCAAGGGCCACGCCCGCATCACTGATTTCGGCTTGGCTGTCGCTGCATCCGAGGCGGCCCACGATACAAGCCCCGCGGGCACCCCAGGATATGTCGCTCCGGAATTGCTCGATGGCGCCGCGCCCTCAGTGCAAAGTGATCTGTATGCTCTCGGTCTTGTGCTGTACGAACTATTCACGGGTAAAAAGGCATTCGATGCCAGCAACCTGGCCGAGTTTCACCGCAAGCAAACGGAAACAGATCCCACTCCGCCTTCAACTGTAATCCGGAATTTCGATCCAGCTGTGGAGCGCGCGATTCTGCGTTGTCTGGATCGCGATCCATCCCAGCGTCCACGGTCCGCGATGAGCGTGGCCGCATCCCTCCCCGGCGGGGATCCACTCGCTTCCGCGTTGGCATCCGGCGAAACTCCTTCGCCTGAAATGGTCGCGGCGGCCGGCCCTCAGGGCTTACTCCGACCGGGGATCGCTTGGAGTGGCCTGGCTGCCTGCGTGATTTTGATCTTCGGCACCTCAATGTACCTTGCTCCCCGCGACACAGATTGGGGGCTTGCATCTGCGGGTAAATCGCCAGAAGTGCTCGCCGATCGTGCCCAGGAACTGACGAAGAAGCTGAGCTATGCACCCGCAGTGGATCGAGCATTCTGGATCGCTTCTGAGCAAGACTATTTTGACTACGCTGTGCGCAACCCGTCGCGCAAGGATTGGACGCGCACATCAGCCGAGCAAGCGTGGCCCTCCTCCGTGAGCTTCTGGTACCGGCAAAGTCCACAGTGGATGATGCCGGTGTCGCTGCTGCACTCACCTGGGCCCCCGCTGGTGGGGTCCCTCGACCCGCCCTATGAAACATCCGGCATGGTGGCCCTTAAGCTCGACACCAAAGGCAATCTGTTGTTGTTGCGTGCCGTGCCGCCACAGGTCGAGACTGGGGACGCGCATCACGAACCCGATTGGGATTTGCTTTTCACGGAAGCTGGACTGGACAAGGCACGATTTGTGCCTTCACCGCCGAAATGGGCGCCGCCCGAGCCCTTCGACAGCCGGGCCGACTGGGAAGGCCATTTTGCTGATCGACCCGACTTGCCTCTCCACGTTGCCGCGGCGGCGTATCGAGGCACCCCAGTGTACTTTCAGGTAATCGCCCCATGGGACAAAGCTTCTCGAAGTGGTACCGCAAGCGGAGCAGGAAACGCTGCGGACGTCGGGGCGGCTATTTGGGCATCGGTAATGGTGGCTTACGTTGTCGTTGGAGGGTTCTTCGCCCGCAGAAACATTCGTCGCGACCGTGGTGACACCAAAGGGGCTCTGCGACTGGCTGCCTTTGTTGGGTCGCTGAATTACGCATACGCTTTGTTGAGCTACCACTTTGTACCGCAACCCGATTACATTTCAGTTCAATTCCTTTGGCTGGGGATTCCGCTGCTCTTTGCCATGCTCGCCTGGATTGGGTACATGGCGGTGGAACCTTACGCCAGGCGGACCTGGCCGAAGTTGATGGTTTCCTGGCAGCGCCTGCTGAGCGGACGTTTTCGAGATCCTTTGATCGGACGCGATGTTCTGGTGGGAATCCTCGCAGGGTCCGCTACCAGTTGCATTCTGATCGGCGCCAGTGGGCTGGCGGGAATATCACAAACGTTCGAGGTGCATCGCTTCTTTGGGCACGGGATAGGGCCGTGCGTCGGTCTCACCGCCTGGCAGCTCTCGCTGGCATGTAGCAGCGCCCTTATCTTTCTCGGGGTGTTGGCAATTGCGACCGGTCTTCTTCGACGGCGCTGGCTGGGTCTCGCTGCGACTGCGCCTATCCTGACGGCATTTTTTGCGCCTACCAGCGCAGTGGACCTTGCCCTCGCGGTTTTGTACGTGATCGTCTTTCTGTTCGTTCTGACTCGGATTGGTCTGGTGGCTGCTGCCAGCTTCATTCTGGTTTTTAACACTCTTGCGGTTTCCCCTCCATTTACTCCTTCGCAGTGGTATGCAGGTCGGGCCATCGTCGCACTTTTGATTCCGCTCACACTGCTCGGATTCGGCTTTTACATCTCCCTCGGCAGCCAGCGAACGCTTGATACAGTCCCGTTTTCGACCGCTTGACGCCTTTCCAGCCAGACTCCTAGACTTGTTGCAGGATCCAGCCAAAATCCCACGAAGTTGAACTGAGCGCGCTACTAATCGAGAGAAAATCTGAGGACCGCAAGTTGAAACAATTAAGGATGCGGCTGCAAGAGGAGCAGCTAAAGCAAAAGCAGCAGCTGTGGGCGGTGCTTGCGCGGGCCAGCTAAATTCTATCCCTCCGTTCCTGTCGAATGACAACTCATGGGGGGTTGGATAGGGGCAGGGAGAGCCACGTGGCCAGCCTGACACCGTTCCGCTCCGGCTGAGCCTAGAACCGAGGCAAACGGTGAAAACTCTGTGCCGTCCTCACCCCGCCCGCGATTTACGGGCATAGTCTTGTGTTCGTCCCGGTGCAACGTTTGGAAGGGAGGCTTGGTGTCATGTCGAATCCACCTTATCGTGCGCTGCGGGTTATGCTGGGTTTCCTTTCGCTCTTGATGGCCATCGGGGGCGTGGTACTCATTCTGTCTGGCAAGTCCCTTATCCTCCGGCTGCTCCTGCGCCCGCCTGAGCCGGAGGTCTCAACTCTGTTTCTGTTCACGTTGAAGGAAATGGGCGGTTTTGTGCTCATGTTGGCCGTCATGACCTTCTTTGCAGCACGCGAGCCAGTGCGAAATGTGGCCATCATCGACGCCCTCATGGTGGGCTCATGCATACTTGCCATCACGCCGCTGGTGTCTCGCTCAACGCTGGACATCCAGAGCATCTATCCGGGGCATCTCATCTGGGCGCGGTCGGTGATACGGCTGGGACTCGCGGGGGTGCTGTATTTCCTAAGGCCAAAAGGAAGCCTGTGGAAGCCTGCTGGGAATTTTTGACCAGAACAAAGGACTGACGCCTGACAGCGTGTTCATATGTCCTCGACTATAGGTTCCGATTAGTCGCCAACGCCTGATGCATCATCGCAGCCGAGGCAACCATGAGGATCAAGCCGGGGACGAGCCTCAAGTACAAGTGAACCGCGACAAGTCTGTCGGCGGACTTAGCCTGATCCAATTGCTTGTGAATCGGGATGGCCAAGGTAGCTGTAATTGTCTAGATAAGAATGTTAAGAACCACTGCGATTATGATTAACTTTGTGGTGATCGCCGGCGGGTGACACCAAGTCACTACGATGTTGACCAAGACGCTCAGGAAAAACAAAGGCACGTAGACAAGAAAGATCCGACGGTCTACATGTTTGTGGACAGTCGCGCGCCGATCAGCCTCCAAGACGAATAGTTTGCGATGCCATGGACCGCTCCACCGCTAAACGAATAGATCGTCAGGAAAAAATAGAGAATCGTCAGAAGTTCTCGAATCTGCATCAGTCACCTCCTGGCAAGCCAGTCAAGTTGTCCTGAATTTTCCCCAGTCTCGCAGGTGTCCATCAATCTGCTCACCCGAGACCCGCGTCCAGCCGAATCAGTGTAGAGCCTCGTTCGTGCATCTCCGGACGTTGTTTGTCGCATCCTTCACGACTAGTGAGTCACAGGCCGTGACCCTTCTGACTGACACTCGGGTTGATCGGGTCCTCGCGCGACTTTCGTAACCTTTGCATGAGCATGCACCCGCAGTACGCTGTGTGACGCTGTCCAGAACTCTTCGTTGACCCGTTCCATTGCTCGCTCATGTGGCCCAGGAACCTTTGGGCGTGGCTCAGTAGTGTGCTGTATTGATAAGCACCTCTTGCCGGACCAATAATTCGCACGCCCTTCGCCTGCTTGTGCTGCACGAGACATTTCCAACTTTCGAAGAGGAGCCTCAACATGAAGACGGCCCTGCTTTTGTCGCTGCTTTTGTCCTTTGGACTCTTTTCATTCGGCCAGACCCGGGATTCACAAGGGTCCAATCGACAGGATCTCTCAATTCTCAAAGGAGAGCAGGAGGCTCCCATGCTTGGAATACATTGGGCGCGGGGATTCAACCCGGCTGCTCGTGCACTGAAAGGGAGTAATCCTGACATGACCTATCATGGTGGCGTGATCATGCCGTCCACGGTGAGCGAGGCCATCTTCTGGGGGTCGAAGTGGAGCAACTCCTCCTTTGTGGGTGACAAGATTACGGGACTTGATTCCTGGTATGTAGGCTTCAGCGACTCCAACTATGCCAAGACGTCCGACGAGTACACGGGGTCGAACGGTCAGGTTGGTCCGTCCTTAACGCACAACGGCCATGTCATCGATACATCCACTGCTGCCAGTGGAAATTCCACCTCCGCGATCGTCGCTGAAGCGTGCAAAGAAATCAGCAATCCAGTCGACAACGGCTACTACCCCGTTTATGTTGACGTACCCCGGCGAAACGCTGGCTATTGCGCTTACCATACGTTTGGTTCCTGTCACGGCGTGACTATCCAGGTTGCATTCTTCTTCGATCTTGATGGAGATCCCGGCTGTGACCCCCAGGACACTTCCGGGTTGCATTCCCAAGGATTGGCGGCGTTGGCCAACGTCAGCGGACACGAACTCTCGGAAGCTCGCACTGATCCGGATTCTCCCGGCGCTTGGTATGATCGCCGCGGCCAAGAGAACGGCGATAAGTGCGCTTGGACCTTCAATGTTCCCCTCGTCTTGTTCAGCAATGGGACCGAGTGGAAGATTCAAGGGGAGTGGTCCAATAACTCTTACAACACGGGAACCGGCTACCCAAACAGCTCAGGGCAGAGAGGATGTCTCGACGGTCACTGAAGTGTCGCGCTAAAAAAAACCGAAACCCGCAGGCGCTAGGCAGGCTTGGCAATTTCAGCAGCGGACACGTTCTAACGAGAATCTTTCAGCAACGCTGACGCAGAGACAAGGGAGCTGCGTGAGCAGTCCCAGCCTCTGCTCCCTTCCTTTTAGCCGGGCCTGCTAACGGGGTTCTTGGGTGGAAGGGCAAATTTCCGATTTTCACCCTATGGGGTCGGGGTTAAGGGTCCCATCTGGTGAAAAGGCCACCCCCCTGGCGGAAGTCAAAACTTCTGAAAGAGTCTATGAGATGTTTGTCACGTGACTTGTGTCGTAACCCACCTTCGATGTCATGCAAGCGCCTGCAAACCAGCCTCACTTCATGCAACCCACATCGGTACATCGTGAGCCATCCTCATGTTCTCGATGCAACTTAAACTCACTCCTTGTCACTCTCTCCATCATCGACGGAAGCTATGACACGGATGAGGTCAAGAGGTTCGAGTCCTCCCGGATACTACCAGTTTTCACCCTCGCCGCCAGCTCTCCAACTTACTTTCCTGCACCGCCTGCGTGTCTTGGTCCAAAAATCATGCCGAAGAAGTCTCCCTTATTCCATTCCGGTATTCGATCACTCTGGGCAACCTGATAGCCGATGACAAAGTTCATCACGGCGCCTTTCGCCATCGACTCAAAGTCAATCGGCTGTTCGATGTTGTCGAGCGGGGTGTGGTAGCGCGTGACCAGCCACTTCTTCTGATACGCGAGCCCATCGATCTTCGGGTCGATGGCCTGGATTCCATCCGTCACGTCGACCGCAGGAATTCCCTGCAGCACGAACGCATACTGGTCGCTGCGGATGAAATTGTTTTCCTCCGGCATGGGATCCGGGGTCAGTTCGTATCCCAGCAATTTACCGGCAGTGGCCACCGCTTCGTACAGCGTGGAATGTTCGGCTCCGAGAGCAATTACATCCTTCATCGAGTAGTATTCGCCCGGAGCGCAGTCCATGTTGACGTTGGCGACGATTGACTCCAGCGGAACGGTCGGGTAGTGCACAAAATAGTCCGAGCCCAGCAGCCCCATCTCTTCTCCAGTCACGAAGACGAACAGAATCGAACGACGTGGCGGTGGTGACATATGCGCATACGCACGCGCGATCTCCAGCAGGGTCGCGACACCTGAGGCGTTGTCCAGAGCACCGTGGCACACGTTATCGCCGTCGACGGCGGGGCAGACTCCGAGATGATCAATGTGTGAGGTGAAGACGACGTGCTGGCCGCGCAGCTTGGGATCGGAGCCTGGTAACTCTGCAATGACGTTCGAACTCTGAACCACCCTTTGCACGGCCGCGTTGCGTAGGTGAGCGCTGGCTGGCAGCGGGAAGGCTTGCGGTTTGCTCGCACGTGCGGTCGCGAACACTTCCTCTAGCGTCTTCGGCGCTTCAGTAAAGAGCCTCGCCGTGGCCTGCTCGCTGAGAATTGCGCCGCTGCGCAACTCGGGAAAGTAGTTGTGAGGAGCACCTGCTTGATCGAGCCACAGCATCCCAGTGCGCAGCTGCGGCACGGACCAATCCCAAGGATACCGTTTCCAATCTTCCGGCAGTGCGATCTCCAGAATGCCGATGGCCCCGCGGGCAAGCGCGTTCTTGGTCTTCACGACCTCATCGTCGTAATAAGCCCTCACCGTCGAAGGGAAAGACGATGGCGCTCCACCGAGCACCACCACGATCTTGCCGTGCACATCCACTCCGGCATAGTCGTCGTATTTCTGCTGCGGAGCGGTTACTCCGAACCCTACGAAAACCAGCGGCGCATGGATGTCGCTTTCCGCCCGGCTCCCGTCCTTTGCGGGCGTCGCAAACGCCGGGTAAACCGCGAAGTCTTTCTCGTTTATCAGGACTTGCTCCCGGCCATTGACAGTGAGAGCGAGCGAACTGGCAGCCTCGTCGGTCACGGATTTCAGCAACTGAACTGATTGGTACCAGCCGCCAGATACGCCGGGGTGCAATCCCATGCCTTCAAGTTGCGCCGCGACATAACGCGCCGCAATGTCATAGCCCGGCGTGCCCGGCTCACGGCCTTGCAGCAGGCTGTCGGCCAGGAAGCGGATGTGCGCCCGAATCTGTTCCGGGCGGATCGCCTTCGTAGCCGCCTCGGCTGCATTGCGTGTCGACAGATCCTGGGCCGCGCCAGCCGTCGACCACAGCCCAACAACAAAAAACATCATCCCCAGATGACGTTTCATTCCGCGCCTCAAATGTGAAGTCTGTCCAGAGTAAACACGTTGCATCCGTTTGTCACGGGACAGACCGCTCGCAAAGCCAGATCTGGTTTGAGTTTTCGTCGAGTGGAAACTGCAAGGGCCAAGGGCCGAGGGAACGTGGTAGAGTGCTTTCTGGCTGGCCCCGTAGCTCAACTGGATAGAGCATCAGACTTCGGATCTGAGGGTTGGGGGTTCGACTCCCTCCGGGGTCGCCAGTACCCTCCGACGGCTTGATCGGAGGGCTTCCCACACCAGGGTCAATCGGGCGAGCACTGGTCATACAGGCCGGGTGCCCCACCCAAGCTCCGCTTGGGTGGGATACGTAATACCTTTTACGCTGACGCCTTCATGTCCCGACGCACCAGGCTCGAGTCCAGAAAGAAGCCCAGGCCTACCGTGAAGGGGATCGCGCCGAACGAGGCCGCGACCCAAGCGTCCGGTTCCACGCGCGCGATCAACGCAAAGGTTACGACGTAGCCGATGGCTGCTGCTACGAGCAAGATCCCCGCGCGCCGCGACCGGGCCACGTGCGAGAGTTCCGGTTCCATCGGCACATTCACCCCGCGGGCCAGCGCCGCCATGCGCTCATCGGTGCGCAGTTTCGAAACCCGGTACCAGCCGTACATCACGATCGCCACCAGCGGCACGGTGAAAAACATCACCACTGCCGCGAAACCCACGATATCGCCCATAACCTGCTCCTTGTTTGGTGCACTCTGCACCGCTGGACTTGTTTCTTAGTGGAAAGTACGCCACGGGCTTCAGGAAAGTTCCGGAAACCTTTACCATCGTTCGCACTTCCCGAGCCGCCTTGGGGGCGCGGTTGCATAAATCCGTTTGATCTGGTTGATAAGGTCTTTTTATTGGCCCGCTTGCGAGCCCGCACGGTAACCTGATCCGTTAACCTGAAGCCCGCGAAAGCCCTTGATTCCAAGTGACCACATTGTCCTAAAGGAGACTCATGTCGACTGAACTGCGGAATTTTCTCGCGATCCCGTACGACGAACTGGAGGAGATGAATCTGAAGGCGAAGCAGCAGCGCCTGGACCGCGTCGACCCGGAAAAGATCCGGGAGGAGCGGCTCAAATACCTGACCAACGAGAAGCGCGTCAAGGCCTTGACCGTGATGTTCAGCGACCTCGAAGGCCGGCTGCACATGCTCGACTACGACAAGAAGTTCCTGCTGAAGAACTACGAGAACCTGACCTTTGACGGTTCCTCCATCCGCGGCTTCACTGCGCAGCGGGAAAGTGACTTGCGTCTGGGGATCGACTGGTCCGCGTTCTACTGGGGCCCGGCCGATGTATTTGGACCGGGAAAGATCCTGGTCTTCGGCGAAGTGATCGACAAGAACGGCGAGCCCTATGCGGCCGACATCCGTAGCATGCTGAAGCTCTTTGCTGATGGCCTGCACAAGAAGAAGGGCTATACCCTCAACGCAGCCAACGAAATCGAAGGGTTCCTGTTTGACGGCCCTGATGCCGAGCGTCGCTTTCACGAGACCGGCAGGTTCGAGTACGTCAACACCGGCGGTTACTATCACTCGCTGCCCGGCGATCCGCTCCGCTCCTTCATCGATACTGTGGCGGAAGTGCAGCGCGCTATGGGATTCCAGAACGAAAAGGACCACCCGGAAGTCGCGCCTTCGCAGTTCGAAGTGAACTACAACTATGGCGAGGTCGTCGCCGCCGCCGACCAGATCCAGCTCTACAAGCTGGTGTGCCGCCAAGTGGCGCGCAACATGGGCTTGACCGCGTGCTTTCTGCCCAAGCCGATCGTCGGAGTCAACGGCAGCGGCATGCATACCAACATTTCTGTGAGCGAAAACGGCAAGAACCTGTTCTGGGATCCGAAGGGCGAAGAGATGCTCAGCAAGTTCGGCTGGGAGTTCCTCGACCGTGTGCTCACCGCCGGCAACGATCTCTGCCTGGTCTTCAACTCCAGTGTGAACGCCTACCGGCGACTTGATCCGCACTTTGAGGCCCCCAATCAACTCAAAGCATCAGCCGTGGACCGCGGATCGATGATCCGCATTCCCATCGGCAACCAGCGCAGTATGCGCATTGAAGTGCGCGCGGTGGCCCCCGACGCCAACCCGTACATGGTTATGTATTCCATCTTCAAGACGGGTCTGGAGGGTGGCACTGCGAAGATCACGAACCTGCGCCAGGCGGAACGCTACTTGCCCGACAACATCTACACCGCCATCGACGACTTCCGCAAAGCCGAGTGGACGACGAAGCTGCTGGGTGAAGACGTGAAGGCCCGTTATGCCGACTTGAAGCAGGCGTCAGCCGACCGTTGCCCACATCAGCTGGGAACCATCGTCAAGCCCTCGGAAGTGCAGTTTCACCACGAGGTGTACAACCAGTATCTGTGGAATCTGTTTTAGAAGCATCCCTTTGGGGCTTCAAAGGATCCAAAGCCGCCCCGGTCAAAACCGGGGCGTTCTTGTCTGCGCACATTTGAGATGAACTCGTCGGGATCGGCCGTTCGATCTTGCCGTAGAAACTTAGAACGTGCCCGCCAGAGATGGGCTCAGTGCGGCCCGCACGCGTTGCAGACGCTGCAGCAGGTCCAGATCACTCGATACATCGCTGCCCGAAACCCGTGGGCCGCTGCGGCGGAGCTCTTCACGCAACCGGATCAGCAAAAGGTGTTGCGCCAGTTCTGGGGCATCGGATCCGCTGACAATGTTCTCGCGCGCCAGACCAACCTCCACCGGAGAGTCACCCATCGACACGCGGAACAACGGCCGCCCAGCCGTGTCAAAGGTTGGTTGCGCGTGGGCTTCCAGCCCTGGCCACTTGTCCTCAGTAGAAGGAGACGCTTCGGCAACCCCGCGTGCCAGGGACTCTACGCGGGCAAGATATTCGCGACGCTGCTTCGCACTCATGGGTGGTTCCAGTTCGCGGTTCAGATCAAAGACCAGCGCGTGCTTTCCGGGATCAAAGCCGCTCGAACCCGTGAAGTACGCTGCCGCGACGCATCCCGCGATCGCCGGGTGCCATACCAGCAGAGGCGCCATGTACTTCTTGGCCTTGAACGCGGATTCCACCACGCCCTTCACCGGCTTGCTTCGCTTCACCGTCCCGGGCACCTGCGGGATCAGGAAGTGCGCCGACTGCAGTTCCGGATGATGCTGGCTATAACGCGCCAGGCATTTCGCGATCTGTTTCGGGGTCGTGACTCCAAGGTCGGCGATGATGTTCCGGTGCAACGCGCCCGGATAGTAGAAATTGACAATTTCCCGGATGAAGTCCGCGCAATTGGCCGACAGCAGCTTGTACTCGCCCCGGTTCGCGCGCGCGTTTAGAATCGCGATGAGTTCCTCGTCTTTTTCAGGGCTGGTCTCAATCTGGAAGCCATAAAGAGTGCGATCGTAGGCCGAGCCCACCAACTGCACCCACGGCCCTTCCGGAACTTCGCTGTCAGCCACATCGGGCAGGATCTCCGCCAGATGCTTGTGCCGGTATTGATTTCTCAGGAAGGCGACCAGCTTCGGGTCTGCAAATAGAGGCACTTGCTCAGCCGAGTCCACTGAATACAGGTAGGGGACCAGCGGAATGGCAAACCAATCGTAGCCTTCGACCCCATGGTACCGGCTGAGGACGACTCCCATTTCGCCCGCGTTACACCGGCGCACCTTCACCGGGGTGTCCGCGCAAACCCGATCCAGGTACACCGCAACGTGTCCCGTGCCGGCGAAAGTGCCGTCGTAGCTGTAGGGCTCTTCCAGCAGAAGGGTGGCGCCGGCATGCGCATGCACACCGCTCCCGACTAGAAGAATCGCCACTACCACCCAGAACGCGCGATGGCTCATAGAAGTCTAAACGCACCTATTCTGCAAAAGTTCCGTGGTCCGGGCAGCGACTGGGGGAATCCACGCAAGCCCATTAGATTGTTAGAGTTTGATTTGGTCTGTAGGGTTGGAACAAGGTAACGGAAGTTCGGCATTTTTGTCCTGTCCTACAGCCTGCCTTGACATGGGTCTTTTGGCACATAGCCGCCAAATGCTTGCATTGCAATCAGAAAACACCTCCTTCACCGACCCGCTGAAAATCTCCGATCAAATTGCGGCGTGCCGGGAGGATGCGGCGATTGGCTACGCGGGGGGATTTTCGCCTGCTCTTGCTGTCAGTTCTGCTACTTAACGCACCAACCACTCCGTCATTTCGTGCATGCGGTTCAGCAAGGCGCTGTAACTCATCACCATGCAGAAAGTAATTCCAATCAAGCTAAGAGCCAAGTACCAGCGGTGGGACAGTTCTTGCTTCTGCGTCTGCCGCTCCCAGGATACGAGTCGCTCGATCCGCGCGTTCAGGGCGGACCCCGTATTCGGTACCAGAGCCGTCGTCAACCCGGTTTGCAGCGGACTCCGAGAAAACCGTGAAATCTTGATCAAGGCTGATGCTAAATCCAAAGCTTCAGCGCTGCTCGAGACGGCAGCATCGTCGGCGGCCATTTCGATCGCTTCCGCCCAGTCCGCTTCCAGCTCTCCCATCCCAGGGAACGCGATAAATCGCAGCAACAACTTCTTCAGGTTATCGCGGCGGCGCACATGCGCCAGTTCGTGCCTGAGCGCAACTTTCAGTTCAGGCCGGGAAAGCATATCGGCAGCGGCGCCAGAGATCAGCACTCGTGGTTCACTGATGCCCGCCACCGCCATCGCAGGCGACATTGGCCGAATCCGAAGCACGGAAACTCCCATGTCTCCTGATGCTACGCTCGCTCCCCGCAACCAACCGTGGACTGCCTTCGCGGTTCTCCGCCAGGCAATGAGACCGTTCCCCAGCCCCACCGCCAACAGCAGCACGCCAATTCCGCCCAGAATGGCTGGAATTTCGCCGACCGGTTCGCTGCCCGTGCGCGGCTCGAGCAATACAAAAGAGGGCAGCGCGATCCCGGCCGCAACGAGCATCGCACTCAGTAGGGGCAACACCCGCAGATGGAGCAACAATTTTGCCGTCACACCGGGGGGTCTCGATTTCTTGTGCCCTGGCAGATAGCGCCAGCCCTGCGAGACCAGGGCAGAAACCACCGTATACGCGACTGCAAAAAACGAAAGGCAAACCAGCCAACCGCGCAGCGCAAACATCTACGGCCGCTCCTTGGCGCGCAACTCGCGGCGCTTCTTTTCTACCAGGTGTTGCAATTGGTCGAGAAGCTCACGGTCGTGGTCGCTGACCGCCTCAACCAGGTAAGAGAGAGGCAATGCCGTTGCCGAACTGGAGCTCAGGAGTTGACGGATGGCGTCTTCTGCCGCGGCGCGCTGTAACTCTTCGCGTGAAACTCTCGGAGCATAACGAAATGCCCGGCCCTCCGCCGCGCGAACCAGCACCTGCTTCTTGTAAAGACGGTCCAGGGTCGTCATCACCGTCGTGTATGCGATACCAAACTGGCCGCAGTCGATCAGCTCGCGCACGGTCGCGCTGCCGCGCTCCCACACTTCCTGCAGCAGTCGCTGTTCCAGCGGCCCGAGTTGTGCCAGCGAAGGGTTGGACGAGCGAAAAAAGTGGTTCACAGCGTCCTCAGCAAAATTGAAATTCTAGCCGAAAATAGGGCCGAACCCTCGCGCTTTTTGCCCGCACCTTTCGGGGCCAAGTGGGTTTGCGAATAGGTGTCCCGACTGGGAGCCCAGTTCCGGCGGGCCTTCGCACGGACTTCCAGGAACGCCGCGAATCTAGCAGACCCCCTGGTCTACTACCACCGCCGTTTAAGGCGCGGCAGGGGACATACGAAAAACCCTGCATATCGGAACGTCCTGCTTGGGTGGTTGCATTCTCCGCTCCCCACCGGCGACAATCGCATGCATGGAGAACCCGTCTCCTTCACGCGCAAGCGGCAGCCCCTTCCGACCCGGCACCATGGTGGTTGCCACCCTGGCCAATCCCCGCGAAAAATTCTGGGGAGCGATTCTTGCTCTCAGCGCCGAAGGCCTCAGCTTGCGTGGAATTGAACTGGCTTCTTTCGAGGACCTCGTCGCGCTCGTCAAAGACGGCGAACCGTTCTCTCTCGGTGTGGTCTTCTTTCCCATGCATCGGGTTGAGCGCATGGAACTCGACCTCGCGGACGGAAACATCCCTTCGCTATCGCAGCGCTTCACGGCCAAGACCGGCCTGGACCCGGCAACCCTCCTGCGCGCCGACTCGTCCGAACTCCGCGCCGCTTCGGAGCGCCGATGAAGCTGCGTCAGCTTCTGACTGCTCCGAACCAGCTCACGCTGCTGCGCATGCTCTTTCTGCCTTTCATCGTGATCAGCCTGGTCGATGGACATTACCTCACGGCTCTCACGCTGTTCGTGCTCGCCGGCATCAGCGACGGCCTCGATGGGTTGCTCGCCCGCCGTCTTCATCAGCAAACCTTGCTCGGCCAGTATCTCGACCCCATCGCCGACAAGCTGCTGATGAGCACCCTTTTCATGGTGCTTTCCATCCTGCACAGGATTCCCTGGAAGTACACCGTGATGGTTTTCGGGCGTGACATCGCGATTCTGATCACCAGCGCCGTGCTTTATACGATCGCCGGTCTGCGCAACTTCAGTCCGAGCATCTTTGGTAAAGCCAACACCTGCGCCCAGATCGCCGCGCTCTTCTTCGTGATGCTGTTCGAGGTCGAGCCCGCGCGCGTGGTATGGATCGCACGCACCGTTCTGCTGTGGGCCACCTTCGCCTTCACTGCGATCTCCTGGGTGCACTACGCCTTCCTGGTGCAAACCCGCCTGCGCACCGTTCATCCGCACGACGCCAGAAGTGGGCCGGGCAAACAGGTAGCGTAGCTGCGTGGGGCGGACACTCTTGTCCGCGCGGCCTCGATCACCCCTCGATCACCTTATGATGTGCTCTCCCGTTGTCATCCTGAGGGCAGTGAGGCGAAGCCGAACGAAGTCGAAGAACCCCATACCCACCGACAGTTCCGGCTGCTTCGAAGGCAATTCTCAAGCGGAGATCCTTGCAATTGCCAGAATGCTCCGGCGCAAGGGTTAGGGGTGCCGCATACTCTTTCCGATTGTCATTCCGACGCGTGAGCTGGGCGAGGCCGGAGGAACCTGTTTTTTCGCGCAGTCAGGGTTCCATCACGCGAAAAAATAGGAATTCTTTGTAAATTCCTCGTTAACCCTCTTGCATAAATTTCAAAGTCATGGCATCTTAGTGCATCTTTTCAAGAAAGGATGCCCATTGCTGCGAACCACAAAACATTTCGCACTTAGGCAATGCCGGCCGCTAGACGGCTTGGGTTGCATGTGGGCGTCGTTTCGTAACGTAAGTTACTAACTTCTCTCGCAAGCAATCCAAGGAATTCCAAAACTGCTGGGTGGCGCAGGCCGCGGTCTTTTCGACCATATCTCGATCCACCGCCGCCGTTCATTCCCCCCAGCCCTAACTTCACAGGGCCAGTGGTGATTGGCCGCGGATGTGCGTGCGGTTGAGGTAAGTCCTTCACTGTGCATGCGCTGCCGTGGTCGCCTGTTCCCTGGCCATAGAAACAGATGTCGGGCAGACACCATTTCCCTGTCTGCCCTAGAGATAAACATACGGTAGCGGAGAAATCTCTCGCGCCGAGGACGCGGAAGTGTGCCTGATGGCAAGAGTCGCGTCCACTGAATCCGGAGGAACTCCGGTTAGAACGAAGAAGCATGTTCGACTTACTCAAAAGAATCCTGACCGGACAGAACCACTTCTCTTCGGGCGGACTGATGATGATGATCATTGGCGGCATCAGTGTCTAAGCCCTCGACCCGGCTCTGTTGCGTCCGGGATGCATCGACTTCCGGCTGCATCTGGGCAAGGCAACCAAGGACCAGAAAGTCGAGCTGTCCGTAGGCTTTTCCCGCATGCATCGCGGGTTGAGGCGCAGCGATTCGTCGAAGACAACATGCAAGCCGAGACCATGGCCGAGTTCCAGGGGTTGCTACTAGGGCGGGAAAGCAGGATCAACAACTCCGGCCAGAGCTCACTCGAGCTTGAGGCCGATGTCTGTGAGGTCTTGCTGTCCTAGCGCGCTGCTCTTGAAGAAGAGGTCGGCGCGACTCAAATTTGAAAGGAGGTCGACATGCCGGCTCTGTTCCTGGTCTTGATCGTGCGACTGATCGCCGCGATCACAAGTGCAGTGCGTGCACAAAAGGCAAACCAGCCGCGGCCGCTGTGCACCGACTGCGCTCACGCGCACGTGCAGTATGCCACGAACGGGCGGCGTGCGATCGCCTGCACGTTTGCCGGCGCGGTTCGTCCCGTTCAGATCGATGTCATGTACTGCACCGACTATCGCGACCGTAACGCTACTCCGCGGTTCGTCCAGATCGGGTTTCGGCGCCCGATCGTGGCGCTTGAACCGGCCGCGGAAGTTGCACGTGCCGATCACTGAAACCCAGCCAGTTTCGGAAGGGCCTGTTCGCACGCCGCGGCTGCTCTCTGGCGTGTGGTCCTTCCGAGCGCGGCCGGTCCATTCGATTGGGAGGGGCCGGCGAGGCTGGTGGCGCAAGGCGAATGAAGCTGGCCTCGGCTGGCAGCAAGGAGCGAACCATGACGCAACGCAACTTGAATCATCCCACTCGTGAAGCGTGCAGGCACGCCAGCGCGCTGATTAGCCGCGTCTCGTCCGAGCTGGAACTGCGCTGCCTGGTGCTGGACTGCCGGGACTGGCAGATCCGGCTTTACGAGGACGGTGCCGAGCTTGCGGGCCGCATCGCGGAATTGGTTCCGACGGTCGACGCGGAGCGGGTGGCTGCGCTCGCTGTCGAGGCGCGGGAGCAGATGAAGCTGCGGGATGTGGCGCTGCTTCTGGTCCGTGAGATGGCGCGGCACAAGACGCATCGCCGGCTGGTGGCCAAGACGTTGGGGCAGGTCATTCACAGTGCCGACGACCTCGGTGAGTTCCTTGCGATCTACTGGAAGGACGGACGGGTGCCGCTCTCAGCCCAGGTGAAGAAGGGATTGGCGGCTGCGTTTCCGAAGTTCGACGAGCACCAGCTTGCGCAGTGCGACCGCGGCGGAGCGATCCAGCTTCGCGACGTCCTGTTCCTCTGCCACGCGAAGCCGCTTGACGATGCGCAAGCCGGGGTTTGGAGGAAGCTGATCTGGGGACGATTGACTCGCGGCTCGCTCGAGAGCCGAGATTCCAAGGCCCGGCCCGAAGCTCTGAAGGAACCGAAAAACGTGGGTGCCCCATCCTAGCGCGTCCTTTGCGCTAGGGTGGATTCCACGAATGCTTTGATCTTGCTATTCCGACGTAGGAGAGTACACAGGAACGCCTAGCGCAGTGCAGGCGGGAATCTGGCTGTTGGATTGTTTCGCATCAAGGACACAGGCAACCCAAATCATGAATCCAAGCGAACATATACCGCTCTATCGCGATGGCCGTCACTACGACGCGCTGAACAGCTTTTTGGTCGCCGACATTCCTTTTTATGTGGACGAGGCGCGGAGGGTCGGAGGTCCGGTGCTCGAACTGGCTTGCGGGACCGGCAGGCTGACGAATCCGATCGCGCAAGCCGGGGTGGAGATTGTCGGGCTCGACATCTCCCCGTCGATGCTGTCCCATGCGCGCGCGAAGGCGAGAGCGGCGGGCGTCAAAATCGAATTTGTCGAGGGCGATTGCCGTTCGTTTGAGCTAGGTCGGAAGTTTGCGCTCATCTTCATGGCGTTCAACTCCATGCAGCACATGCACGACCACGCGTCCCTGGCGGCGCTGTTCGCGAGCGTGCGCAAGCATCTGGGCGAAGGTGGACGCTTCATCGTCGACGTGTTCAATCCGCGGATGGGATTTCTGGCGCGCATGCCGGAGGAGCGTTGGCCTGAGCGCGAGTACGAGGACCCCGATGGCAACGGGACCATCGTGCTCGAACACTCCATGCGCTACGACGACGCGGTCCAGGTGAGCCACATTACGTGGTACTTCAGCCGACGTACTGCCAATGGCTTCGAGCCGGATTTCCGCGAGGAGAAGTTGGACCTGCGCTGCTTCTTCCCGCAGGAATTGGACCTGCTGGTTCGTTCGCAAGGCTTCGAGATCGTGGAGAAGCTTGGCGGCTTCGATCGGAAGCCCTTCGAGAGCGGAAAGCCGAAGCAGGTGATGATATGCCGGCAAAAACAGATTCTTCGCTACGCTCGGAATGACAAGGGGGAAGAGCACGTGAGAGCTACGCGAGAAGAGAAGGATTATGACTGACCACACTTACAGCATAATTAAACCCGACAGGGGCGTACCGATCAAAGCCTGGACCAAGGGTGTCCCTTTGGAGGACGCCGCGCGCCAGCAGTTGCTGAACGTGGCGCAGTTGCCGTTCATCTACAAGTGGGTGGCGGCCATGCCCGACGTGCACTGGGGGATTGGCGCAACCGTGGGTAGCGTGATTCCTACTCGGGGAGCGATCATCCCGGCAGCGGTCGGTGTCGATATCGGCTGCGGCATGATGGCCGTGCAGACGTCGCTGAACGCCCGCAATCTGCCTGACAACCTGCACGGCATTCGCGAAGCCATTGAGGGGACGGTGCCGGTCGGCCGTACCGACAACGGCGGCAAGAACGATCGCGGAGCGTGGAAGGATGTGCCCGCGCATCACCTTGACGTGTGGGAGAAGCTGAACGCTACCTACGACAAGATCGTTGCGAAGTATCCGAAGCTGGCGCATCCGCAGAAGGTGAATCATCTCGGAACGCTCGGAACGGGCAATCACTTCATTGAAGTGTGCCTGGACGAGAGCGAGACGGTATGGTTCCTGCTGCACTCGGGTTCGCGCGGTGTGGGAAATCGGTTCGGCACATTTTTCATCGACCTGGCCAAGAACGATATGCGCCAGTGGATGATCAACCTGCCGGATCAGGATCTCGCGTACCTGCCACAGGGCACCGAGCACTTCGATGACTACGTGCGCGCTGTGCACTGGGCGCAAGACTATGCGCTTGCGAACCGTGAACTCATGATGCGCAACATGATTGCGGCTGTGCGCGCGTCGGGGCTGCTGCCGGAGTTTCTGGCTGGGATGGACGTCGCTGACGCGACGTCTGGTCGACAAGAGTGTCCGCCCCACACAGTTGTGAGTTGTCACCACAACTACGTGACCTGGGAACATCACTATGGCGAGAACGTGCTGGTGACCCGTAAGGGGGCAGTGCGGGCCCGCGCGGGTGACATGGGAATCATCCCGGGCAGCATGGGAGCACGGTCGTACATCGTGCGTGGCAAGGGGAATCCGGAAAGCTTCATGAGCTGCAGTCATGGAGCCGGACGGGCCATGTCGCGTACCGAGGCCAAGCGCCGCTTCACGATCGACGATCACATGAAAGCCACGGCCGGCGTCGAGTGCCGCAAGGATGCCGATGTGATCGACGAGACGCCCATGGCGTACAAGTCGATCGACGCGGTCATGGAAGCGCAGAAGGACCTGGTAGATGTGGTCCACACGCTGCGCCAGGTGGTCTGCGTGAAGGGGTAGCCGTAACATGGTGCCGGAGCTTGCGCTCCGGCACTTTCTTGTCATGCCGCCTGCGGGGCTTAGCCGACAAGAGTGTCCCGTCAGTGCTTCCCGTCCTCGGCCTATAAACGCCAAAGACAATTCCCTCCCCAATCGGTAAGCTGGCCAATCACCTGGAGGCAACCATTCGCGTCTTAGGCATCGACGTCGGCTACCGGCGGTAGCAGAGCTCTGGTTCTCGATCACGAGGGGCGCCCGCTGGCATCCGCAACCGAAGAACACCAGCCGTTTGCCTCTCCACACCTTGGCTGTGCAGAACAGCATCCCGAGGACTGGTGGCGAGCCGCGACTCTCGCAGTGCGAAAAGCTCTGGCGTCAGCGGCCCTTCGCGGCCTCTATCTCATGGGAGAACGCACTCCCCATCTCGATGCGAACCCCCACTGATCTCGATACCATCGCAGCGATAGCCCCGCGGCCTGCGTGACGCCCATGACATGCCAGCGCCCCGGAATCGCATGACAAAACGTGTGCAGCCGGCCTGCAGGATCGAGCGCCGGTTGATCAGTCGAACACAACACCCGAAGTAATCCGCGCCATCATAGAAGGAGTTGCTTTCAGCCTGCGCGACACGCTCACGATCTTCGATGAAATCCACGTGCCGGTTGATGGCAGCCCGGCTGGGTGGCGGCGGGGCGAGGTCCGCGTTGTGGCGTGAGATTCAGGCGATGGTTTACGGACGGTCGGCGGAAATTGTACAGGCGGAACGGGGCGCGGCCCTGGGAGCCGCGATTCTGGCAGGAGTCGGCGGGGGTGTGTGGCCCACAGTCGACACCGCCTGCGGAGACGTGGTGCGCATTGCACAGCAAGTGACGCCGAAACCGGAAGACGTCAGCGCGATGAACGACCGCTACGGCGTATACACGCGCGTGTATCCCGCCCTCAAGACGATTTTCGATTCTTAGACACCAAATGAAAACAGGGGCCGTGGTTGCGGCCCCTCCTTTCACGTGCACGTTGCGCGGAAACTTACTTCACGTGGATGGTTTTGCCGTCCGGATCGAGCGTACCCTTGATGCGGACTTGCTTGCCTTCGTATTTCTTCAGCTCTTCCTGGCGGTCGACGTCATAGGTCTTACCGCTGGCGTCCTGCAGAACGTACTTGTCGCCTGATTTTGCGACCGTGCCGCTGAAAGTCTGGCTGCTGTCGCTCGAGGAGGCCTGGTCCGAACCAGACTGGCCGGCGGGCGGCTGACCGGGTTGACTCTGTCCGGGCTGAGCCTGGCCGGGCTGGGCTTGGCTCGCAGACTGTTGGGATTGCGAAGGCGAGTGGGGATCTTGGTCCTGTGCGAAGAGCGGGACGGCACTCAGCGCAAACGCGAGCGCGCCCAGCGTCAACAAATATCGGGTCGGTTTGTTCATAACACATCCTCCAGGAATTTGGTGAGGCACCTCCTGGCTCTAGCACGCGCGAGGCCATCGCGACTCGACCACAGTCTTCAGCGTGCCACGTGAAACGAGGTAGCACTTGTGGGTTTGTGCTGAGCGCGTTACGACGAGTAGCCTTTCTTTATGTCTGAAGGCGGAGGACAGGTCTCAGGGCAAACGGCGTCGATCCTACGGTTCCCGCTGTAGAAGGGCGGCGTGTGGATGCTGACTGAGGTTGAGAAATATTTGCACGCTAACGGGCTCGGAGCCGTCAGTTCGGATTCGTCAGGAAAGCCTGTGGCGCGAGGCGCATTCCCCAGGCCAGCAGCGGAGTAATCTGCCCCGTGCTCAAGTCGACGACTAGGCTGGAAGTCATGCAACTCCAAGAGAGGAAACATATGCGGGCAAAGCAATGGATGTCAGTACTGCTGCTGTCGGCCATTGCGTTGACGGGCGTAGCGCGCGCTGACGGACAGGGTCGCGGCCACGGGCACGGCCGTGATGATGACGACGATCAGGGTCGCCACCACTACTACAGCGGTCACGATCGCGACTCCATGCATGACTGGTATCGCGACCACGATCGGGACGATCGTCTGCCTCCCGGGCTGGAGAAGCGGGACCAACTTCCGCCGGGATTGGAAAGGCTGTTGCGCGTGCGCGGACTCTGCTGCCCGGGCTGAGGAAGAAGATGCGGCCGTGCCCGGAGGAGATCGAGCACCGTTTGCCGCCTCCGCCGCGCGGATGCGAGCAAGTGGTGATTGGCGGACACGTAGTGCTGATGAATCGCAGCACGTACATGGTGATGGACATCATTCACTTCGAGATGTGAGCCTCGCCGGTGCCTCGGACGAGGGCAAGACGCCCCGGCGACAAGCTCAGGACAAGCTCTCGCGATAGCTGGCCCTTCGGCTTCGCTCAGGGCGGGCGGCCGGCGCTACCTTCTTACCTCGCGATGCGTCCCCGGAGTACGGTCACGGACGCGGCCGGCAGCTCGTAGAGCGTATCTTTCGCTCCTGACAATTTGGAAGAAACGGGCGGCCCGTCGGGATCGGCGTGGCCGTCTTTTTCTGTCTGAACCGACGAGTCGTAGTTGCGTTCGGCGTGGGCAAAGAAGACGGTCACCGCGGGATGCCAGACATATTGCGCGCGGCCAAAGGTCATCGCGCGCACCTCGCCATCGAAGTAGGATTCCGCCTTCGCCGCGTCATCGCGGAAGCGAATGCGCACCTTGTGGGCGACGTTCTGGTCGCGATTGACCACGAGCAGGGAGGTTTCTCCGTCGGGACGCTTGAGCGCATACGCGGTGACGAGCGCATGGCCCGCGCCGTCGTCGAGGTCGGCCTTCGCGGCGAAGACCTGGTGTGCCGAGTTCCCGGGCTGTACCCACTCGGTATTGATCATTTGTGCGACGAAGAATTGCGCCAGCGGTTGCTGCAGTTGGTAGTTGTTGTCGACGCTGAACATCCCGAAATTTCCAGGTGACTCGTTGCAGCCGTGCTCCATGGGGATCGGCAGGTAGTGGAAGAAGTAGAGCCCCTTTCCTCCCGCCGCGAGAAACGATCCGACGTAATCAGCCAGCCAGAGGCCCGAGAAGATGTCCATATAAGTTTCGCTCGAGCCGGAGGAGACGTTGCCCTCGGTGATGAGCAGCGGGGTCGCGCTTCCAACGCCGTCCTGGTGCCAGTTCCGCATGATGCCGGAGAGCAGTTCGGGCTCGTCGTAGAGACTGGCCCAGGTGAGCTTGCAGGGCTCCAGCGGATAGTGCTCGAAGGAAAAGAAAGCGAGGTCGGAGAGGTGGTGGTGCGCATCGAGATAACCCAGGAAGCGCCGCACCCAAGAACTTTGGCCGCTGGCGTCGGGCCAGACCTCGATGTCCTTGTTCACACCCTGGAATGAAGGGCCCCCTAGTTTCAGTGCCGGATCAAACCGATGGAGCGCATCGGCGAACTGCACGTAAAGAGCGGCGTAATCTTCCGGAAGCATGTACTGGCCGTCGGCTTCTTCCCCCATCTCGATGAACGAGATGGGGTAGTTGCGCTTCTTCAGGTAGGAGATTTCCGCGACCGCTTCTTCGGGTGTGCCGTAGATGAGAGCGATCGGTACCATGGCGGGAAGTCCACGAGTAATGCCACTGCTGTAGAAGAGGTCAAATCCGAGCTGCGCTTGCCGGGTCGTGAGCAGATCGGCAGGAGTGTGCCAGGGATCGACGGAGGAGCAGTAGGTCGTGGTCTGTTCCTGATCGGCTACGTGCCGGATGAGATCGTGCAGAAAACCGTCGGCCGTGGTGGTGCCGAGGTAAAGTTCGCGGATCGCGTAGCCGACGCAATCTCTCGGGTCGGAACTGTGGGTGCTCGAGTCGCAGGTGTTTGAGGATTCCGTCATCCAAATGCGGAGGTATCGGACGGGCATCGGCTCAGGAGACAGGCGGACGGTTTCGACTCCTCCCTTGCCCGCGGAGACTTCGCCCTGCGGAAACGCCTGCCAGACGCCCTTGGTGGCAGACTTGATGGGGTCGTCGCCAGTCCAGTATTGAATGACGTATCGCGTCGCGAACGGCGCAGCCCATGAGATGCGGATGGTATCGAGTTTCTGCGGCGTGGATAAATCGAGGATGACCCATTGCGGATGGGCCGAGTCCGGCTCACCGGTGAAATGTTGGGAGAGATAAGGATTGCTTTTCCAGAAGGAATGCTCGTCACCGTCGGTCAGTCGGGAGTAACCTGCGTTTCCCGTGCCGTCGTTGCGGGTGAATCCACGGCGGGGGAGGGAGTATCCATAGGAGTAGTGAATCGGCTTGGCGAGGGTGGTTGACCCGGTGAAGTACCCCTGGTTCTTGGGATCGCTCCAGGTGCCCTCGGGATTCCAGTGCCAGGCCTCGACCAGCAGCTCCGTGTTCTGGCGGTAGCTGACCGTCTGCCATCCGGTGGAAAGCGTTTTGCCCAGGGCCGGTTGCGTGAGCTGAGGATCGATCGCCTTGGTTGCGATGCGGTCAATGCCGGCGCCCAGGGTTTCAGTCGGGACGAACTGATTCACGGCATGACCGGGGGCGAGGTCGACGTCGATCGTCTGCGCGACGCCGGGTAGAGTGAGGGCGACAAGCACTGCGGCTAACCAAGGTCGAGACAAAGGGGTTTGCTCCGTTTCTTTCCTTGTAGTTACCGGATGTCCGAGGTGAAGCGGGAAGGCGGATTATAGCTGGAGGTGTTGTTTCCGGGTGCAAATCGCGCGAAACTTTTATGGGGAGAGGGACTCCAATCCAAAGGGCGTAGTGGTCCGTTCCATGGAGGGATGAGATGCCGAAATCATTGATGCGTTATGGGTTTCTACTGGCGTTGTTCGCGCTGGTGGTAAAGCTCGGGTTGTTTCCCCCGTCGGCCAAGGCGACCAGCATTCCCGCTCCAATCGTCGATGCCAGCCTGGCTCAGAAGCCGGGCGAGGAAACGGTCGTGTTTTCAGGCGGCTGCTTCTGGGGCGTGCAGGCGGTCTTTCAGCATGTGAAGGGTGTGATCAGCGCGACCTCGGGATATTCCGGCGGAGAAGCGAAGACGGCAGAGTATGAAGTCGTCAGCACTGGGCGCACCGGGCATGCCGAATCGGTGAAGGTTGTGTTTGACCCTTCGCAGATCACGTACGGGCAACTGCTGCACGTGTTTTTCTCCGTGGCGCACGATCCGACGCAGCTGAACCGTCAAGGACCGGATGAGGGCACGCAGTATCGCTCGGTGGTGTTCTTCTCGACAGCCGAGCAGGAGCGCATCACGCAGGCGTATGTCGAGCAGCTCGAGAAAGCGCACCTGTTCAAACATGCCATCGTGACGCAGGTGCTCCCGTTGAAGGCGTTCTATCCCGCCGAGGCATACCACCAGAACTACGCGACGATTCATCCCGACAGCATGTATATCCGGTTCAACGATGCGCCGAAAGTGGAGAACTTGAAGAAGCAGTTCTCGCAGATTTACCGGGAATCGCCGCAGCTGGTGGCGGTGAAGTGAAGACAGTCGTCAGCGGACGACGCCTTGCTGGAGACTGGCGACTGGAGACTGCCGACGGTTCTTATGGAGCAAGCCATGTTTGAGTCCGATTTGGATCACAAAGCCCGCACGATGCAACGCCGCACGTTTCTTGCTTTGTTAGGTGGCGGAATCGCCGGTTCGTTCTTGTTGTCAACGCTCAGGCAACATGTGTTTGCCGCGACGCCGGGCGAAACCCCACGGGGCACGCCCGGCGAGGTGGCCATTGTCGAATTTTCGGACGACGGCAAACGCGGGAAGAAAGTCAAAGTGGCCAAAATCGTGAAAACCGAGGCGGAGTGGAAGCAGCAGCTTTCTCCGAACGCGTTTGACATTGCGCGTCACGCCGACACCGAGATGGCCTTCACGGGCAAATATTGGAACCTGCACGACAAGGGCCTGTACCGGTGCATCTGCTGCGACAATGCCCTGTTCAGCTCAGATACGAAGTTTGAATCAGGCACCGGCTGGCCGAGTTTCTGGGCTCCGATTGCCGAGGAGAACGTGTATACCCGACGGGACGTGAGCCTTGGCATGGTCCGCGAAGAAGTCAACTGCACGCTCTGCGATGCCCACCTCGGGCATGTGTTTGACGACGGCCCGCAGCCGACTGGCTTGCGCTACTGCATGAATTCGGCTTCGTTAAAATTTGTGAAGAAGGCGTAAGCCGGACCGTATTGAAAGCCTGCCCACCCGGGCAGGCTTTTTTTCAGCGGCACAGGCAACTCGCAACCTGGAGCATAGAATCGGAAACACGCAGGGGGTACCGTATGCGGGCGCTCATACGTTGCGCGGTGCCTCTACTTGTCGCCACGGCAATCGGCATTTTGCAGGCTCAGTCAAGCGATGCGAAGCCGCCGTCGCCGGGATTTTCGCAGGCGCAGGATTCGGCGGCACCATCGGCCGCTCCGATTGACAAGTCCAAGCCATCCTCTGAGGCACAATCCGGGAAATCCCAGCAGGACAGTTCCAACAAGCGCAAGTGGCGTCTACGTCTCGGCGGAGTGGCGGTCGGTGCGGGCTACACCCACGACTCGGCACCGATCTATCCGTACTGGTATCCCTTTCCTTACTATGCGCCCTATGGTTTCTATCCCGGCGATTGGGTCACGGCACCGCTGTGGTACCCGTTGTGGAGCCCCTCCCCGTTCTATGGCCCGCGTTCCTTCGCCTATAACAACCGCCGCGGAGAAGTTCGGCTGTCCGCCGATCCGAAAGACCCCGGGTGTACATCGATGGCGAATATGCCGGTGCCGCCGAGAAGTTAAAGACCCTGTGGCTCGATCCTGGGGCATACGACCTGGCAGTTTCTGCGCCGGGGCGGGAGGATTTGCACGAGCGACTGTATGTCCTGAGCGGGAAGTCGCTGAAGATTACTGCAAAGCTGCATACCGCGGTCGTAAAGGAGAAGCCATGAAGCGCAGCCTAGGGGGCATCGCCGCAGTTTTCGGATTGGTCTCTCTGATCGTCTTTGCCGCTCCCAGGGGCACGGTTCCGCGCGCTTCGTTTGACCGCTATGCGCTGCATGCTGCGCAGGATGGCGTCGGGATCGGTGTCGTACTGCTCGCGCCCGAGCAGGCCCGGAAGCAGTTCGTGTCGGACGTGAACCGCTGCTGCGTGGTGGTGGAAGTGGCTCTGTATCCGGACAAGGACAAGGCTCTGAACGTGTCGCTGAATGATTTCGCCCTCTCGGCGGGAGGATCGGAGACGGCTGCCAAGCCCGCAAGCGCGAAAGTGGTGGCAGCCACCCTGCAGAAAAAAGCTGCCGACACGCGCGACATCAGCGTGTATCCGTCGGTCGGCGTGGGTTATGGGAGTGGAGGCTACGATCCGGTGACCGGCACGCGCGCGCCGGGCGGCACCTACAAGCAGGTTGGGGTGGGTGTGGGCATTGGCGGAACTGGGCCGCAGTCGGGATCGACTGACAAAGACCGCGCAGCCATGGAAACGGAGCTGGCGGAAAAGGGCCTGCCTGAGGGTTCGGCATCGGCGCCCGTTGCCGGGTACGTGTATTTTCCCATCGCCCGCAAGAAAGGTACGCCCCTCCACCTCAGCTACACGGTGAACGGTCAGAAAGTCGAATTGAAGCTCCCCCAGTAGGTTTTTGCCCGAAAACTCAGCCTGTGTCGGTATCGCGCCAGACTGAAATCCCCGTGACATTCGTAACCTTCCCTTCGTGCTTTTGCGTGGAAGGCGCACCCGGCAGCTGTTATGTTTTCGGGCATCTGCGGGCCGGGGTGCCATGAGAACCACAATCTTCAAGAATGCGATCGTCTTCGCCCTGCTGTCCTCTCCGGTTTGGGCACAAAGCGGAAGCGCGGACAGTTCGGCGCAGGGAAATAAGCTCGTTGTGCTCGAGCGGCTTTGGAACGATGCGCAGGTGCATCGCGATTCGCGCGCTCTGGAAGAACTCGTCGCGGACCGCTTTGTGAACACGGAGTACGACGGAGAAGTCAGCGATCGCGAGAAGTTTCTGGCCGATATCAAAGATCCGGAATTCAAACCTAGCGCATTGAACATCCGCGACGTGAAGGTGAACTTGTACCGCGAGACCGCGGTCGTGACCGGGATCTACCAGGCCAAGGGTACCTACAGCGGCAAGGCCTACGAGCACATCGGGCGCTTCACCGATACCTGGATTTTTGAGAACGGCCGGTGGCTGTGCGTCGCCAGCCATACGAGTCTGTTAAAGAAGTAGTTCTCAGTTCCCGGCTCCCAGTTTCTCAGTTGGCTTGAGGATCTACCAACGGCTCCCGATATCAGCCTGCGCCACGCCCGGCCGTAGAGAGCCAAGGTCTCATCGCCACTTCTTGATTGTCGGCCAGAACTGCTCTATGCGCCCGAACTTGCTTCCACGGCAAATAGATACGGCCAGGTCTTTCTCTAACGCATAGGGATTGTCGGGTGTATTGCCGACGAACTCGACCTGCTGAAAAGCGCTCTCGAGTTTCGCACGCGAGCCGCCGAGCACGATCATGCAGTTGCCGGAGTAGCCACGCGGTCCCCAGAGAAACCAAGTCTGGTGCCCGCTAAGAGAAGGTGGCAAGCCGTAGGCAGGGCCGTACCAGTCGATGGCTCCCGCCTGGCCGTAGTCCTGGGCGAAGATGCCGCAGTCGGGACGCTCGTTGGGCGGGATCTCGTTCCAGGCGAGGGCCACCTCGCTGACGATCTCGTGCCAGCCAAACTGATCGGCGAAGTGCTGCGGGAGAGCGGCTCCCATGTGACTGTGCTCGCTGCGTGGGACTTTGAAAGGAAGCTTCTCCTGATAGGCGAGGTATTGCTCCACGGGAAGCACCGGCATGACCACAGGCGCCAGCCAAGCACCGCCGGCGAGAATCAGCAAAATCGAGACCGGTTTCAGCCAGCCCAGGCGAGGACGAGAGATCGCGCGCTCAAAGATGACGGCTCCCGCCGCCAGCAACATCGGATAGATCGGGGTTAGGTAGTAGTTCTTTCCGTGCAGCACGATAAACAACGTCAGGCTGACCAGATATGCCCACCCCAGAAAGCGGTAAGGGCGGAACGGCTTCCACAAAAGCAGGGCGAGTGCGCCCGCGATCCAGATCGGGGCGACGATGGGCTGAAGGATCAGGCACTGTTGCAGAAAATATTCCAGCGGGCTCAGCACCACATCGCGGCCCGCGGTCTTGATGTTGCGCAGCAGTTGGACGAACGGGAAATCGTAGTGAATGTTCCACAGCAGGTTCGGCAGGAAGATGAGAAAGGCGGCGACTCCCCCAAGCCAGATCCACTTGTTAAGCAGCACACGGCGCTGTTCGGTAAGTAGAAGACCGATGACGACCGCGAATCCAAACACGGCGATGGAATACTTCTCCTGCATGCCGATCCCCGCCACGACCCCAAACCAGAGCCAGTAGCGAGGCTCATCGTGCTTGGCGGCGAGAATTGCGAAGTAAGCACAACTGCTCCACAGCAGTGGTTCCAGGCAGTTGGTGGTGAGCAGGTAGCCGTCGTTGAGATAGATGGGGGCGGCGATGACGGTCGCCGCGGAGCAGATCAGAGCAAAGGCGCGGCCGCCAAACTCGCGGGCCATCTGCGCCGTCAGGGCCACAGTCAGTGACATCCAGAGCGCGGGTAGAAAACGAATCGCGCGCAGCGAATCGCCCAGCGTCATGAGCGAAAGGCGCGTCAGCCAAGGGATGAGAGGAGGCTGGTCAACGTATCCCCAGGCAAGATGCCGGGCACAGGCGAGGTAGTCGAATTCGTCGCGGAAAAAATCGTAGCGACTATTGAAGATGCAGTGCATGATGAGAAGCGCCGCGGATATTGCCAGCACAACGGCCATACCTTCGGAGAGGAAAGTACGCTTCTCGGGAGCAATGGGGGCTGTCATGCGGGCTGAGGAAGGATAACGGAAGGGGAGCCTTGGTGGCTAATGCCGGGGGGTTAAAGCAAACATCACGAGGCCCTTCTTCGCGTCCTTTGCAGCCTTCCTTTACGCCCTTTGCGGTTAAAGATTTTTCTGCGCTTCTCCGCGACCTTCTCCCAGCCCTACGCGGCTTAAGAACTCTCTGTCAACTGCGAGCTGAGCCCACCCGGCGGATCCTGTGACCTGTCACCTGCGACCTGTGACCCTGGTCCCTACTCCAGCACACTGTCGTCGAGCTTCTTCCGTCCCCAGTCAGCGGCGGCTTGCACGAAAGCGATCACGAGCGGATGGGGCTTCTTTGGTTTGGAACTGAGCTGCGGCTGGAACAGCGTCGCGATGAAGAAACGGTGCGTCGGCGACTCGATGGCGCGCGCTTCGCCTTGTGGACCACGGGCTGCGATGGGGAAGCCGGCTTCAATGGAGCACCACTCAAAGTCTGGATTCACTTCAAAATTGCAGAAGAACTCTTCTGAAATGACTTCCTGACTGTAGAACGTCTGCAGGTACGATCCCGGTCGGATGCGAATTTCCGGAACCACACCAGAGAGCTTGGGCGCGCCCGACTTACGGTCGGGTACGGCGCAGGCCACCGGGTAGATGATCACGTTCTTGGAGCCGGAATTGTTCTCAGCCGTATCGGCGTCTTTCATCCCGAGTACGTTGCGAGCGCATTCGATGACGGCGTACTGGAATCCGCCGCATGTGCCGAGAAATGGCCAGTCACGCGTGCGGGCGAACTCAATCCCTTTGAGCATCCCGTCCATGCTTTTGTATGGACTGCCGGGTGAGGCCCAGAGTCCGTCAAAGGACTCGAGCGTCTTCACTGCCCCGGGCTCGGCGAGCGACGGAGTCGGCAGCCATTGGGATTCGACTTTCAGGTTGAGCTTCGAGGCAGCGTGTTGGAGCGCGTCGTTAGTTGCGTGATGAGAGCGAAACTCCGGATTAAAGTCTCCCAGGATCCCAATGCGAACGTTATCGGCCACGGGGCAATTCTAAATGCAGTCGTTGGTCGTCGATCGTTGGTCGTTGGCAAAAACCAGTACCTGGGTCACCTTTGCGGTAACACCCGAGGGGGAGAGCCCAGATTCAAAGGTTGCGCTGGCAGCGACCGGCCACTAACCACCAGCTATCTACAGCCATCCCAAATGCGCGACCAGAAAGTAGATGCAGGCCAGAGTGAGCACTGGGCCGCACCAAATGAACAGCATCGCTTTTTGCTTGGCGGATTGAGAGGCCTCGGATTGCAAGCCGGGAAACACGGAATCGGACGCACTGGGCGCGTGCACGACCGACACCTCCACCGGTGGCAACGACGCTTGCGCGCTTGGAGGGTCCGCGACCCGAACACTGCTGGATTCATCAGTCCAGGTCCCCGGGCTGGGGATGCCGGCTTTGAGCATGGCCGCGGCAATCTTCCCTTGTTGGCTCATAAGCACGGAACTAACTTGCTCGCTTTCCGGGCTGAGCTGAATGACTTCGGCGCGGGTCTCGGGCTTGGGCAGTTCCGCGGTGTTCACAACCTCTGCGACGGAAGTACTGTGGTGCACCGTACTCTTCGCGGGTAGGCCGATGGGCAGCGGACGTTGCTGCTGCAGAATCGAAAATCCGTGAAAAAACGAATAGAGTCCGCCGATTGCGCCCAGTGCGGCAGGGAGCAGAACGACAGTGTTCTCGTGAAGCGGAACTGGCAACGAGGCAGCTATCAACGGCTTGGTTCCTGGGCCTGCTTGCAGAGCGGGATCGGCCCCTGCATTCGAGGATAGAGGGGGGCATTGAAGGAGGCAGCAGAAAAGCAGACTTCATGCTTACGTAGGTAACTTTACGAGGCCAAGGTGGTAGAGACAGCGGATCCGGCTGGGCAGCCCTGCTCATGCTTGCGAAATAGGTAGTTGTAGCGGTTGGCGGGCCAATCGTCGTGCGGCCAAGTGCGCACAAGCGTAAGCCCGGCGGCCTCGGCCACGGCCACAAAGTCTGGGGGTTGGGCATAAAAGGCGACCGTGCTGCCACCGCGAATCACCATCGGCCGTCCGGTGAGTTTCCAGAAGATCATTCTTCCTAGCATTCCCAGCCAGGCACGCACTCCGTGCTTGCGATACAGGTAGGCGAGGGTCTCGCGGGCGGTAGGGAATTCCGGTTCTGGAGGCGGTCCAGGCTCGACGGGAATTTCACCGATGAAAATCCGTGCTTCGGGTCGTGCCACGCGATGGATCTCTTGCAGGCTGGCTCGGATTTTCTCGCGAGGCACCACTAGAAGAACGTTGTTACAGATGACAACCGAAGCGAAATTGTCGGCGAGCGGGAGCTTGTCGGTGAATCCCTGCCGGACTTGCAGTCCGAGTCCGCGTACGACCGTGGCTTCTTCTTCGGTGGCCAGAAAGCCGGCGGCGCTATGGAGTCCACGTTCCCGGGCCAGGCGCAGCAGCGTGCCATCGCCGCAGCCTATGTCGATCAGGTCGTCGTCGGCCCGCAGTTCGATTTCGCGCAGGATCTTTTCCTGGATGCGGCGGGTGAGGGCCTGCTTGTCCTTCCCGCGCAGAGCAAGGTCGTGCACGTCTCGGAGATTGCGCGCCGTTTCGCGGCATACTCCACGTAATCTTCGGAGCGGGAGATCATTGCCACAGGGTACCGTGCGAGGTCGTGCCCACACTAGCGCCTTTCGATTTGAAGCCTCGCCCAATCGTGGAGGGAACTGCATGAGGTGAATGGACCGGGCAAGGATTGAACTTGCAACTGCAATAGCCAGATGCGGGTGGCTAGGCTGTGTTCCATTACACCACCGGCCCCAAGCGATACGTCCCGAGTGGGAGGGATTCTATAGCGCAGAGGGCTGGGACGGAAGTGGTATAGCTGAGCCTTTCCGATCACACAGCATGCCTAGCTGGCCGCAACCTTGCGTTCGTTCAAAATTTCGCCCACAGCACCGATGGCGGCTTCGATTTCTGCGTCTTTTGTATAAAAATGCGGAGAGAAGCGCACGCCGGCCTGAGGGCGCCAGTCGACCAGGATGTTGCGTTTGATCAGTTCGCGTGAGACCTCTTGCGAATCGGGCATGTCGATCGATACGGTGCCGCCGCGCTTCTCCGGATCGCGCGGAGTATGGACGTGCCATCCGTGCTGATCAGCCAGTTTGATCAGGAGCGCGGTTTGCCGCTTGGACTTCTCACGAATGTTGGCGATGCCAGCCTCGGCAAGGATGGCCAGTCCAGGCCGTGCCGCCTCCAGGGCTGGGATGTGGGGCGTGCCGTTCATGAAGCGGTGCGGCGGGTCGGCATAGCGGTTGGGACCGATTTCGAAGTCGAACGGGTTCTGGTGAGCAAACCATCCCGTGATCCGCGGCTCCAGGTTCCTGCCCAGATCGGGGCGCACGTAGAGGTAGCCGACACCCGGTCCTCCGCAGAGCCATTTCAGGACGCCGCCGCAGGCAAAATCGACATTCAGCTTCTGCACGTCGACCGGCATGGTGCCGGCCGAGTGAAACGTGTCGAGCATTACGTACGCGCCTACGCGATGCGCCTTCTCGACGATGGCCGCTGCGTCATTGATGTAGGCGCTGCGGAACAGAACGTGGGAAACCGGAACGATCAGGGTCTGCTCGTCGATAGCCTCCAGCAGGCGTTCCGTGGGCACGCTGATTCCGTCGGTCTTCACCATCTGCACCCGAGCCCCCAGCGGCCGCTGCGCTTCCCAGAAATACATTACCGACGGAAAGTTCATGTCGCTGTAAACGACCTTGTTCCGGCGTCCGGAGAAATCGAGGCACGATGCGATCACTGCCTGGCAGGTCGTGACGTTCTGATGAGTGGAGACCGTCGCCTTCGGAGCGTTGATTAAGACGCCAATTTCTTCGCCAACCTGCGCCGCAAGCCCGCACCAGCGATCTTCCCAGGCACATACTCCGCGGGTGGACCAGGTGTCGGCGTATCCCTGCATGGCGTCGTAGACGCCGCGGGGCATCGCGCCCAGCGAATTGCTGATCATGTAGATGGTGCGCTCGAGGATCGGGAACTCAGGACGAAATCGAAGGAGCGAGTCAGACATGAGCATAGTGTACGGGATGGCATCTTACCGAGGAACTCCCGCAGCGAATCGTAAGCCAGCCCACCCGCGACTTTTTCCTGCCGCCTGGGTTCAAGCTACCAAGGACGGAGGTGGCAAATGTCGAAGAAGAGCGTATTTGCGGTGTTTGGACTGGCGATGGCGTTGGTTTTCATGAATCCTCCGAATGCACATGCCGGAGTCGCCATCGGCGTGACGGTGGGAGCACCAGTTTATGTGCGCCCCGTATATCCATATCCGTACGCGGTTGTGCGTCCTGTACCTCGTCCGGTCTACATCTACCCGCCCTATGCGTATGCCGGCCCCGTCTACTATGGCCGAGATTACGACCGGCCGTACTGGCGTCAGCAGCGCTGGGAGCGGCATGAGTATTGGGAGCACCATCGCTGGGATCGGGATCGCGACCGCGACCGGAGGTAACAGAGTGAAGGTGGTTTGAACGTGCTGTTGCGGGCGGCCTCGGGGCCGCCCGTTTTGCTTGATGTAAGCCACCAGCGAGTCACTCATCAGCCCTGCGAAACTCTGCTACCATCCGATCAGGATGGCGGGAAAAACTCACGCCAAATCGAAAACGAGGCCACGGGAACGAAAGCGTGGCGCTCGGCGCGACGGCCGCCCCGGCTCCGAGCTGGTGATCATTACCGGGATGAGCGGCTCTGGGAAGGCCTCCGCTCTGAAGGCGTTTGAGGACCTGGGCTACTACTGTGTCGACAACCTGCCGGTCGACCTGATTCCTCGCTTCGCCGAGCTTGCCGTGCAGTCGCTCGACACCCGCCGCACCGCGCTGGTGGTTGATGTTCGCGAGGGTTCAAAGCTCGAGAAGCTGCCGGCCATCGTACGGTCAGTCCGGCGGATGATCCCGACCATGGTCATCTATCTGGAAGCAACCGACGCGTCGCTGATCCGCCGCTTCAGCGAGACACGGCGTCCGCATCCATTTGGCGCAAATTCGCCGGTGCGCTCTTCTCTGGGCGCGGAGCGGCGCCGCCTGAAATCTATCCGGGCGATTGCGGACTGGGTCGTCGATACCTCAAAGTTCAACGTCCACGAGTTGCGCGCCCACCTGACCGAGCGGTTCCAGAACAAATCGACCGACAAGAACATTCTGGTCTCGTGCGTGAGTTTCGGCTTCAAACACGGCGTCCCGGAAGACGCCGACCTGGTGTTCGATGTCCGTTTCCTGCCTAATCCCCATTTCGTTCCCGAATTCCGGCCGCTCACTGGCCGCCACCCAAAAGTGGCCAAGTACATCCGGTCGTTCCCGCAGACGCAGGAGTTCATCAACCGCATCTCAGAGCTGCTGATCTACCTGCTGCCACACTACATTCGAGAGGGAAAGAGCTACCTGACGATCAGCTTCGGCTGCACCGGCGGACAGCATCGCTCGGTGATGATCGCCGAGGACGTAGGGAAACTACTGCGTAAGGCTGGTTATCGGGTGAAGATTGTACATAGGGACAGCTAGGACATCGCTGGTGGCTGGCCTCTGGCAGCAAACCGGATCAAACGGAAGCAAGGGGCCGGGGGCCGCAAGCTGCAAGCCGCCAGCCACTAGAGTAAAATTCCAATTTGCGCCCACTCCACGGTATCCTGACGCCCACCCGGCGCTGTCCGAGCCGGGCACCTATTTTCCGGGAAGGTGTATGCGGCAACTGATCCGCCTCCTGCGGTACGCGGCTCCGTACTGGTGGCAAGTGTTGTCATCGGTCGTCCTGATGGCCGCTGTCGGGTTTCTCGATGCCTTTCGTTTGCTGCTCATCGGCCCGATCCTGGACCGCGTGCTGAATCCGGGAGCACCGCAGCACGAGATGAAGCTGCTCCCCATCCCTGGAACACAGCACTCGATCCACCTCGAGCAATTCGTCCCTTCGAGCTTTCAAAATCCGTGGGCCATGGTCGCATTTGCGCTGGTGGCCTCGACGCTCATCAAGGGCATTTTCGACTACGCGGGAACCTACCTTGTTAGTTACGCCGGGTTCGGCATGATCACCGACCTGCGCGACGACATGTACAACGCCATCCTGCGGCGATCGGCGGCTTTCTTCCAGAAGCACACCACAGGCACGCTGCTCTCGACGCTGATCAACGATCTGGAGCGCGTGCAGTTTTCCTTGTCGAGCGTGCTGGGAGAATTTCTGCAGCAGGTGTTCACACTGCTATTCACGACTGCGGCGGTAGTCATGCTGGGCGGAAAGCTGGCCTGGGTGCTGGTGCTTTTCCTGCCCGCCATCGTCTTCTCGTCTACGAAGATTGGGCGCAGGGTTCGGAACACCACGCGGCGCGGGCAAGACAAGCTGGCTGAGATCCAGAACATCCTGCACGAAACCATCACCGGCAACCGGATCGTGAAAGCGTTTGGGATGGAGTCGTGGGAAGTGGCGCGCTTCCGCGGTGCCGCCAGGCGCCTGCTGCGCGCCAACTTGCGCTCGGTCGCCGCCGCAGCCGTCAGTTCGCCCTTGATGGACACCTTCGGCGCCGTCGCGATTGCGCTCCTGTTGCTGCTCGGGCGCAACGAGATCCGCCACGGCGCATTCACGCCCGGCACTTATCTCGCGTTCATCGCCCTGGTGTTCAAGCTGTACGATCCCATCCGCAAATTTGCGCTCTTTAACAACAGCTTTCAGCAAGCGGTGGGCGCCTCGTCGGAGATTTTCAAGTTCACCGACACCGAGGACGATGTCCGCGAAAAACCCGGAGCCAAGCCGCTGCCAGCCTTCAGCAAGAGCATCGTGTTTGACAACGCCGGCTTCTCCTATGAGCGCAACGGGGACGGCGCGCGCGACATTCTTCACGACATCAATCTGCAAGTGAAGGCGGGCGAAGTACTGGCGATTGTGGGTTCAAGCGGCGCTGGCAAGAGCACGCTCGTGCACCTGATCCCGCGCTTCTTTGACCTGACGGCGGGCCGGTTGCTGGTCGATGGGCACGATATCCGTGACGTGACGCTGGCGTCGCTTCGGGCGCAGATCGGCATCGTGACCCAGGAAACCGTGCTGTTCAACGACACAGTGCGCAATAACATCGCATACGGGCAGCCGCATGTTTCCCAGAAGAACGTCGAGGCGGCGGCGCGGGCCGCCCTGGCTCACGATTTCATTATGGAGATGCCCGACGGCTATGACACGATCATTGGCGAGCGCGGGTTGAGGCTTTCGGGCGGCGAGCGCCAGCGGATCGCGATCGCCAGGGCGATTCTAAAGAACGCGCCCATCCTGATTTTGGATGAAGCCACCTCGGCGCTCGACAGCGAGTCGGAGGCCCTGGTGCAATCGGCGTTGCAGAACCTGGTCGTCGGGCGCACGGTGTTCGTGATCGCGCACCGGCTGTCAACCGTGCGCCGCGCAGACCGCATCGTGGTGCTGGAAAACGGCATGATCAGCGATGTGGGCGCGCACGAGGACCTGATGAAAAAGCTGGGCACCTACCGTCGCCTGTACGACCTGCAGTTTTTGGAAGTGGAGTCGCGGTCGGCTCCGGTGGGAGACTAGGCGTCGGGGCGGCCAAAAGGAAATGGCTCGCAGCCAGCAGCGGTCTGGGAACTGAGAACTGACAACTGAGAACTGGGGACTGCTCTTCCATGCCCATCCGCTCCATGACCGGCTTCGCACAAGTGAAGGGTCAAATCAACACCAAGTTGAACTTCAGCCTGTCATTGAAGTCGGTGAACCATCGGTTCCTCGATCTGCATTTCCGCATGCCTTCGGAGAGTGACGCGCTGGAAATGAAACTGCGTCGCATGCTCAAAGAAAAAATCGCTCGCGGCCACGTGGAACTTACCCTTAGCCTCGATCGGGGCAGCTCAGATGGGTTTGCTCTGAACCGCGAATTGGTGGGTGGCTACCTTCAGGCATTTCGCGCCGCGGCCGCCGAGTTCAAGCTGGCGGCCGAACCCGACCTCAACGTCATCTTGCGCATGCCCGGCGCCATGGACTCCGCTTCCGACACGCTCGATAGCGACCTGGAAAGCGCTGTGATGGGCCAGATCGAGGATGCTCTCAATCGATTGAACCAGATGCGCGAAGAGGAAGGCCGCGGCATCGAGCGCGAACTGCGCGAACGCATGGAGCATATCCAGAAGGCCAGTGCGGGAGTGGAGCGGCATCGCCAGGCGATCCTGCAGGGGTATGTCGAGCGCCTCCGCAGCCGCATGCAGGAATTAATCGGCTCGCAAGTCGAGCCCGAGCGCCTGCTGCAGGAAGCGGCCCTACTGGTCGACCGTAGCGACATACAAGAAGAACTCGTTCGGCTGCAGACGCACATCAAACACTTTCTCAGCCTGCTCGACGAGAAAGATGAGGTGGGGAAGAAACTCGACTTCCTGCTACAGGAGATGAACCGCGAGGCCAACACGCTGTTGTCGAAAACCTCGGGGCTCGCGGGCGACGCCCTCAAAATCACAGAGATGGGACTGGTGATGAAATCGGAGATCGAGAAGTCGCGCGAGCAGGTACAGAACGTCGAATGACGACCGTCTTCATCATCTCAGCGCCTTCAGGATCGGGAAAGTCCACATTGGTTAACGAGCTGCGAACTCGGGTTGGAGGTCTGAAGTTTTCGGTGTCCTACACCACACGCGCCCCGCGTGGCAGTGAACAGAACGGCCGAGAATACTTCTTCGTTCCTAGGACCGAATTCGAAGACATGATTGCGCGCGATGAGTTTCTGGAGCACGCCGACGTCTTCGGCAACTACTACGGGACCGCCCGGCACTTTCTCCGCGAAGCTCAGGAAGCTGGCGAAGACCTTTTACTTGATATCGACGTACAAGGGGCAGCCCAAATCAAGAAGAAGATCCCCGAGGCAGCCAGCATTTTCGTCCTACCCCCCAACCGCCAAACCTTGGAATGGCGACTGCGCCATCGGGGCGAGGATTCCGAGCAAGTGATCTGCCGCCGCCAGGACACGGCCCGTCGGGAGATTGAGAATTACGATAAGTACGACTATATTTTAGTGAACGACCGCCTGGAGCCTTCCGTCGATCAACTGAAAGCCATCGTGCTTTCGGAGCGGACGCGTCCTTCGGGTCGACCGTTGTCCGCCGAGGATCAGGCTGCGCACGCGATCGCAGAGCAGTGCCGCCTGAACAACGTCCGGGAGCGGGTTCGTCCCATCCTGGACTCCTTCCGCGACGAGCAAGGACACCGCTAGGCGGCGGTTGAGGGAGACGAGTATGAAGTTGATCGAAGGCTTCGACAGCAACTATCGTTACATTCTCGTGGCCGCCCGCCGGGCCCGCCAACTCCAGGGCGGCGCGCCTCCAGTGGTGGAAACCAATTCCCGCAAACCCTGCCGTATCGCGCAAGACGAGATTCGGGCGGGCAAGGTGAAATGGGTTATTCCCGAAGCGCCGAAATCGGCGGTGGAAGCAGCCAACGAGGCACTCGATCAGGGTGGACCCAGCGACGCCTAAACCGTCTCGATGCAACCCTTTTAGCGTCTCCCCCACCACGGCCTCGATACGCCGATTCGTAGACCCGTCTACCGTCATCGAAAGGAGCAGGCCTTTATGAAGGTAGCTCTTGGCGTCAGCGGCGGTATTGCAGCCTACAAAGCAGCCGAAGTTCTCCGTCTCCTGCAGGACCATGAGATCCGTGTCCAGGTCATCATGACCGAGGCGGCGCAGGAATTTGTCCGCCCGCTCACCTTTGCAGCACTCTCCGGTGAAAAAGTGATCACTGGGATGTTCGACAGGGGCAACGCCGAGCCGAACATCGAATCAGCAGTTGAGCACATCGCCGTGGCCCAGACCATCGACGCGCTGGTGGTGGCTCCGGCCACGGCCGACATTCTCGCGAAGTTCGCGCAGGGAATCGCCAACGACTTTCTGACCACGTTGTTTCTGGCGACGACCGCGCCGGTGGTCGTGGCTCCCGCCATGAACGTCAACATGTGGAACCATCCCGCCACCTGCGCCAACGTGGAAGTGCTGCGCAAGCGCGGGGTGCGAGTGGTGGAACCCGACAGCGGGTATCTCGCCTGCGGGATGATGGGGCCAGGACGACTTGCCGCGAACCAGGCGATTGTGGCTGCGGTCTTGCAGGCGCTCGGCGCATCGCAGGACCTCGCGGGCGAGACGGTGCTGATCACCGCGGGTCCGACGCGGGAGAAGATTGATCCTGTGCGCTACATCACGAACCGCAGCAGCGGCCGGATGGGCTATGCTCTGGCGCAGGCCGCACTGCGGCGCGGAGCGCACGTGCTGCTGGTGAGCGGACCAACCAGTATTGCGGCTCCGGAGACCGCGGAGTTCATACGGGTGGAAACTGCGGACGAAATGCGAAAAGCGGTGCTCCAACAGCTTCCGCAAGCAACCATTGTCATCAAGACCGCGGCTGTTTCCGACTACCGCCCAAAGGCGACCGCGCACCAGAAAATGAAGCGGACCGGCCCGGTCTCCCTTGAACTCGAACCCACAGAGGACATCCTGACAGAACTGGCGCAGAAGAAAACGAATCAACTGGTGATCGGGTTCGCCGCGGAAACCGAAAACGTCCTAGAAAACGCCCGCATGAAGCTCGCCCGCAAGTCACTCGATGCGATTGTGGTGAACGACGTCTCGCGGGACGGCATCGGCTTTGATTCCGAACGCAATGCGGTCACCATCTTGACCCCGGACGAGGTCGTCGAAGTACCCGAAACCACCAAGTGGGAAGTGGCGCGGCGCGTGCTCGACCAGGTGGTCAAGCTGCGCAAGCGTCACCCGGCTGCGGTGACAGGCTGATGGCGAGCGCCCTTGCTCCGGAACTGAAGCGCGCTCTCTCTGCGCGGCTGGAATACTATCGCGAGCTAGGCATCTACGATTTCTATCGCCGCGAGGTAGCCGCAAGCAGCCGCGCGTTTTCCACGCATGCACTAGATGTAGACTTGCCGAACCCAACCGAAGCTTTGATCCAGCCAGAACAGCGAGAAGGAATGCAGCCGAGAAGAGCCGCGGTCGCGGTGTCGACCGCTCATGAAGAAAATAAGTTCGAGGTTCTCCCGTCGCGTCCGGAATCGGGTGTCGCCGACCCTGCTCAGGCCCTGAAGCTGATCCGCGAAGATCTGGGCGACTGTACCCGTTGTCGCCTGGCAAAGCAGGGACGCAAGCAGATCGTGTTTGGCGTAGGCAATTCCCGCGCCGAATTGATGTTTATCGGCGAGGCCCCGGGCGCCGATGAGGACCAGCAGGGCGAACCCTTCGTCGGGCGCGCGGGGCAGCTGCTCACCAACATGATCAAGGCCATGGGCCTCGAGCGCGAGCAGGTCTACATCGCCAATATCATCAAGTGCCGTCCGCCCAACAACCGGACGCCCGAGCGCGACGAATGCGAGACCTGCTCTCCCTTCCTCATGCGGCAGATCGCCACCATCAAGCCCAAGGTAATGGTGGCGCTGGGAGCCGTGTCCGCGCGCACGCTGCTTGCCATCAATGATTCCATGTCGAACCTGCGAGGCCGGTGGTATGAGTTCAGGCCAACTGGCGTGCGCAGTGACGATCCCTCCTGGACCGGCGCCAAGCTCGCAGTCACCTACCATCCGGCATTTCTGTTGCGCGATCCACGCCAGAAGAAAGAGGCGTGGAAAGACCTGCAGATGGTGATGAAGGAATTGGGGCTGAAGGTACCGGCGAAGGCGGCGGAGTAGCTGCTGGCCAGCCGGGCGGAAGCAGTCAGCACTCAGCATTCAGCATTCAGCATTCCGTCGGCGGGGTTCAAGCCCCCAAAACGTTTTAGACAATCGGTCGAGCGGCGGGCGTCCTCGCCCCGCCTCATTGTTCTTGCTAGCCGGGCCTCGTTTGATGTCTTAACTTTTACAACGAAAGTATCAAGGGGTCGAAGCGCCAACTCAATGGCTGACTGCTGAGTGCTGATTGCTGAGTCCCGCGCTACACTGAACACCTGAGTCCCGCATTCCAATTCTGCGACGTCGCATTGCCGGTGCCGCTCGACACGGCGTTCTCTTACCGCGTGCCGGAAGGAATGGATCCGGCCATCGGCGGCCGCGTGCTCGTGCCCTTCCGCCAGCAGCGCATGAGCGGAATCGTGGTCGGACTGCACGACCGCGAGCCCGCAGTCGTTACCAAAAACGTGGTCAGCGTGCTCGATCCGCTCCCCGTGCTCGACGAGCAACTCATGCGCCTGGGCCGGTGGATTTCGGACTATTATCTTGCCCCGCTCGGGGAAGTCTTCCGCACCATGCTACCGCTGGGCGCGGAATTCAAGCGCACCATCACCTACCAGATCACCGAACAGGGGCACATGGCGCTGCACCTCGGTGGAATGTCAGGCTCCTCGGCGCGCGCCCGGCGCACCCCCGAAGAACAGCTTGCTGAGTTCCGCGTGCTCGACTATCTGGCGAATCGCGAGGAGCCCGTGCGTGAGGCGAGTCTGCGCAGTGCCACACGGGCAAGCAGGACCGTGCTTTCAGGCATGGTGCGGAAGAAGTGGCTCGTACGCGAGGACGCGTCAGATGCGCGGGAAGCGGCGCGGATGGTGAAAGTGGCTGTGCTGCTTTCTGAGAGCGAGGCCCTCTGTCCGGCGGGCGAGGACGCCCCCGGCTCCAGCAAGCTAAAGAACAATGGAGCGAGTCGAGCAAAGCTCAATGCCAACCAGCAGACTCTGATTCAGGCCCTGGCAACCGCCGGCGGGCGTGCTGAGGTCGACACCCTACACTCGCTCGACGTTCCGCGTACGACCCTCAATACCTTGGTCAGGCGCGGGCTGGTGGAAATCATCGAAGAACCAGCCGAGTTTCATGTCTCGCGCGTGAAGGCCCGCCCGTCGCCGTTCGATTTCGAATTCAATCCCGCGCAGAAGCAAGCGTTGCAGCGCATGCAGGAGGGAATCACCGCGCAAAAATTCGCCGGTATCCTGCTGCACGGAGTCACGGGCTCCGGGAAAACAGCCGTCTATCTTGCGGCCATGCGGACTGTGCTGGAGGCTGGACGCTCCGCCATCTTGCTGGTTCCCGAGATCGGCCTCACGCCCGCGGTGGCGGCCGACCTGCTCCAGGTATTCGGAGACGAGGTCGCTATTCTTCACTCTGCGCTCTCCGACGCTGAGCGCGCCGAGCAGTGGCACCGCATCAAACGCGGGGAAGCGCGCATGGTGGTGGGAACGCGGTCGGCGATTTTCGCGCCAGTCTCCGACCTCGCCCTGATCATCGTCGACGAGGAGCAGGACTCCTCCTACAAGCAGGAAGAGACGCCCCGCTACCACGCGCGCGACGTTGCCGTGGTGCGCGCCAAGATGGCGGACTCTGTGGTCGTGCTCGGCTCGGCCACGCCTTCCCTTGAGTCGTATTTCAACGCGACCAAAAACAAATATGCCTTGGTCGAGTTACCCGATCGGGTGGAGCAGCGTCCACTTCCGGAAGTCGAACTCATCGACATGAAGCAGGAGTTTCAGGAGACCGGTCAGGAGCAGGTCATCTCGCGCAAGCTGGCCGAGGAAATCCGCGAACGTCTGGAGCGTAAAGAGCAAGTCATGGTCCTGCTCAACCGGCGTGGCTATTCCCCGGTGGCTTTGTGCCGCACGTGCGGAAAGACGTTGGAATGCAAGAACTGCGCCATCGCCATGACGCACCACAAGCGGGCGCGCAAAATGGAATGCCACTACTGCGGCTACACCGCGCCCGTGCCGGAGAAATGCGTGCATTGCGGCAGCGAATACGTGTACTTCCTGGGTACCGGATCCGAGAAGCTCGAAGAGCTGCTGCAGGGCATGTTCCCGACCGCGCGCATCGGCCGGCTCGATCGCGACACGGTGCGCGGCAAAGAGGATTTCGAACGCGCACTCAGCGCCATGAACCAAGGTGAACTCGACCTGCTGGTAGGCACACAGATGATCGCCAAGGGCCACGACGTGCACGGAGTCACGTTGGTAGGAGTTGTCGGAGCCGACATTGCGCTTGGCCTTCCCGATTTCCGTGCCGCCGAGCGCACGTTCCAGTTGCTTACCCAGGTCGCAGGCCGCGCTGGCCGCGGCGAGACCCCGGGCAAAGTCGTGCTACAAACCTATTTCCCTGATCATTACGCCGTGCAATACGCGGCCCGCCACGACTTTGTCGGCTTCTACGAAAAAGAGCTCCGCTTCCGCAGCTGGATGCACTACCCGCCGTATTCCGCTCTCGCCAATGTTCTGGTTCGCAGTGACCGCATGGAGGAAGCGCTGCAATGGTCCGGCAGGCTCGGTAAATGGTTCGAGAAGACGCGACATGAAGGTGTGCGCGTGTTAGGTCCGGCGGCTGCCCCGATCCTCCGGCTCAAGCGAGACTACCGCTATCACTTCGTTCTCAAGTCAGCCAGCCGCGAGAAGCTGAATGCCGTGCTGCGTTCCATGCTTGCCCACGCCACGTCGGAGAAGATCCCGCGCACGCAGGTGATTGTGGATGTGGATGCGTTGTGGCTGATGTAAACAGGTCCCGTGAGCTGGTGACAGATGCTGGTCAACACAGCCTGCGGTCCTGACGTTTTCGGATCTGCTCGGCTACTGCGATTTCGATCCTCGTCTCCACTCCAGGTACGACTGCCATCCTGCGTGGACGATGGCTTTCAAAGAAGTCTGATCGCGGCCGTCGTCGAACACCGTGACCGGCTTGGGATGCATGGTGAGCACCAGCATCAGCAGCGCGAATCCTGCCAGCGCCAGCCGCTTTCCCGTGACTTTGGGCCACTCCGCCACCTGTGGGTGACGGAAGCTGCTGATCTCCAGCAAGATTGCCCACACCAGCCAGCCGGCCCAGAGATACACGGCCATCGGAATCAGGATCAGGATGGTTAGGCGCGAGACCGCGCGGTGCACCCGCGGCGCGATCGAGAAGATGATGTGACCGCCGTCGAGTTGGCCACCCGGGAGCAGATTGAGCGACGTCGCGAACATTCCTCCCCAGGCCGCCATCGCCATGGGGGGCACAACGAGCCTTCCCAGCGGAACTGCTGCCGCCCCTTTGAGCAGGCCCACCGAAATCATGAGCCGCTGCAGCGCGCCAAAGATCAACGGGTAATGAATCAGCAGCCCATCGGTCGGAGGCGGCTCGACCGCCGCCACACGCGAAAATCCGAGAGAAAGAACAAGCACCGCACAGGCCACCACGAAGCCCGCAATCGGCCCGGCGATCCCAATGTCGAACAGCGTGCGTCGGGAATGGATCGGCGAGCGTATGCGGATGAACGCACCCATCGTCCCGATCAGCGAGGGAAACGGAATGAAGAACGGCAGCGTGGCATCCACGTTGTAGTAGACGCAAGCCAAATAATGCCCCATTTCGTGAGCCAGCAGGATCAGCATCAGGCTCGCGGAGAAGGGAACGCCTTGCAGCAACCGTGAAGGCTGGTGCCAAATCGCGTTCAGGGGAAACAGAGAAGCATCGCTGCCTGGTTCGTCGGCGAGCAACGGCTGCTGATGCTCAAAGTTGTATTGAAAGTGCGACCCGACCACCATCGTGGTGAAGATCGTCCCCACGAGCAGCACGACGTGCAGCCAGTAGCGCTGCCGCCCGGGTGCCGCAAGTATGACCGGCATGGGCGGAAGATATTCGACGGTCGATTGGGGGATGGCAGCCGTGGGATCAGACATCGGGACTGAGTTGATTGTACTAAGAAGAAACCCGGGGTGGTGTGTGGACGCACCGACGGGCGAGCACGCCCGTCGCTCCAGCGAACCTCACACGACGTTAAAGAACGGAAAACTGAGAACCGGGAACTGAGAACTGGTTTCTGTGACCTGTGACCGGTTCCCTGTCACCTGGTCTTAGTCGATCGACTGCAGCTCTTTGCCGGGCTTAAACCGCACGGCCTTTCCAGGTGGGATGGAAACTTCGGCCCCAGTGCGTGGATTGCGCCCGATGCCGGTCTTGCGCGGGCGCACGTTGAACACGCCAAATCCCCTTAGCTCAATACGATCGCCCTTGGCGAGCGACTTCTTCATGCTCTCGAACACGGTCTCGACCGCGAGCTCCGCCTTGGTCTTGGTGATGCCGGTCTTGTTGACCACTTCGTTGATGATGTCGAGTTTGATCATGCGAGGCTCCCGTCGGCGATCTGCGGAAATACCACCAAGTGCTTGATGCTAAGGGAGATATCACAGATTGTCAACGGCAGGAAGTATCGCGTAGGATGACAGCACAGAAGTTCCAGCCAGAACACCAGCTCTTAGCAATTGGCACTTGGCATTTGGCCGATTGGCGTTTCGTGTGAGTGCCCCAGGGCCGCTCGGAAGTCTAACCGTTGGGAAAACTGGAGATCAGCGCCGATTTGCAGGCTCAGTTGCCCGGCACAGCCCCTGCAGGGGTAAATGCTAACTGCTAAGTGCTAAAGGCCGATTTCGATGCTGCCCGGAAGATCAAGACCGCAATCCTCCATTCCTCCCTCGCAAAGGAGAAACATGCTGAAGAGTGACCGCTGGATCCGCAAGATGGCCCTAGAACACGACATGATCAACCCCTTCTCGGAGAAGCAGGTGCGCGAGGGCGTCGTGTCGTACGGCCTGTCGTCTTACGGATACGACCTGCGCGTGGCCGACGAATTCAAGATCTTCACCAACGTCAATTCGTCCATCGTCGACCCGAAGAAGTTCGACGAGAAGTCGTTCGTGACCATCCGCACTGACGTGGCCATCGTTCCGCCCAACTCGTTCGCCTTGGCCCGCTCGGTCGAATACTTCAAGATTCCCCGCGACGTGCTGACCATCTGCGTGGGCAAGTCAACCTACGCCCGCTGCGGGATCATCGTGAACGTCACGCCCTTCGAACCTGAATGGGAAGGCTTCGTGACGCTCGAGATCTCGAACACCACGCCCCTACCCGCGCGCATCTACGCCAACGAAGGCCTGTGCCAGATCATCTTCTTCCAGTCCGACGAAGTCTGCGAAGTCAGCTACGCCGACCGCCAAGGAAAGTACCAGGCACAGAAAGGAATTGTGCTGCCGAAGTTGTAGATGCCAGTCTTTAGTGGTCAGCCGAGGTGCACCATGTTTGCAGCGTGCTTTCCGCAGACGTGGGATTCCCGGTTTCCGTCCCTCTTGGGATTTTCGTCAACAACCGACGACCGAGGACCGACGACTGTCCTTACAGCGACTTTTAGAAACACCAGCCCGGGTGCCCCACCCTTCCCGCGTACTGCGCGGGAGGGCGGGGTTCCACCGGCTGCCCTGATCTGGGGGGGTGCGCCGACGGCCGACCAACGACTTGCCATCAGCCCGGTGCCCCAGGTTTGCGCGTATTTTGTGCAAACGTGGGATTCCCCGATTCCATCCCCTCTTGGGATTTTCGCTGACGACCGACGAGCGACGACGTTTTCCTACAGCGACTTCAAAAACACCAGCACCTGCTGTTGCTGCGCCGGCGTAAGCTCTTCGCGGAAGTTCTCGATCACCTCCCGCGCCTCCCCCCGGTGCCGGTTAATCGCGTCCGTCACCGACTCCGATTTCAGATCGTGCATGAACCGAGTCTTCGTTCGCAGCCCCCACAGCGGAGCCGTGCGCAGCTTGTTGATGGTATCCGCCGGGCCGCCCTGCACGATCCCATCACCTGTCCCCACGTCGTGCAGTAGGAAGTCGCCATACGGATGGATGACCTTGTTCCCTAGCGCGTCGGGCACGACGAACGTCCCACCATTGACTAACGTTCCCGCTGGAGCAGTGACGATTGACGCCACATGGCACGTCGAGCAACCGATTTGAGAGAACAGCACTTGCCCGGCCTGTGCGTCTGATGTCCCCGCCAGGGCCGTGTCTTTCGGCGGGGCCATCGTTCCCCGCATGAACTGGGTGAAGTGATCGATGTCGGCAAGCCCCAGCGAATCGGGCTGATCCTCGGGGTCGGAGGTCATCTTGCAAATGGTGGTCGTGTCCTTCGGGCGCAAGCGGCTGGTGACGCCCATCTCGTTCAGATAAGCATCCGCCGAAAACGACAACAGGCTGCGATGCTGATCTTTCCATCCGAATCGGCCTACCCCTTTCTGCCCGGGCGCTTCGAACACGGCTACCTGCACCGCTTCACCATGAATGCGGCCACGCGTCGCCAGGTTCTGGTTGGCAGCAATGCTGAGCAATGTATTGTCGTCGATGGCCTCGACGAATCCATCGCCCAGCGTGTTCAGCACCGCCCGCAGCGCGCGAATATTCTCAGAATCAGGAAGTTGTTCGTGCGCCTCAGCACAGGTGGACCGGTCGTTGACGATCGAGCGGCCCATGATGGTATTGGCCCCGTGGTTGATCGGAATCGTAGGATTCACGAACGCTCCAGTGGTCGGATCGAGATGCCCGGCGCGAATTTCCGTGATCTGGCTGGGACCGCCGGTCACCGGGTTGAGGTGGCAATCCGCACAAGAACTGGCATTGAACACCGGTCCAAGCCCGTCGTCGATGCCATTGCGTCGTTCAAAGCGGGTTTGGTCGAGAGCGAACGTATCGCCCGGTGGCTCCGCGATCCCGTTGCTGACGCTTTGCGAGCCCGGGTTTTGTCCCAGGGTCGGAGTGCTGAAGCCGGCCGGGGCTTCGGACGCTTGCTGTTGCGCAATCCCGATCACGGTGACGGCCAGGATCGCGAGGAAGCCGAAGAAAAGAACCCTGTGTTGCCTCATCGAACTTCTCCTCCAATTGGGTTTCTGGGGCCTTTTTCAGACGGAAGGTGGCAGCCACGAGACTCGGCTGCTTGCAGCAGACGAATCCCTGCATGTTCGAAAGTGAGGTGGCTCAGGCCAGGAAACTGCGCTGTCTGAGAAAACTGATCCGGGCGGGAGTTATTCCAGCGCGCAGAGAATTTTCTGTGAGAACTGTCGTCTTTTCCTCTGCCAGCCGGGTGCCCCATCCTTGCGCGCGCTGCGCGTAAAGGTGGGATTCCACGGGTGCAGCGATCTTAAGGGGTTGTGCCGACGACCGACGACCGAGAGTCGATGCCCCCTCCAAAACACCACGGCCCAGGATTTCTCCCGGGCCTCTGCTTCCAGCTTGAATCTGAACGCGTACCTTATTTACGGCCAGCGCTTTGCTGTGTCTTCCCAGCTACCCGTGCGCGCTGGTTGCGGATTCTGATTGACGGCGGCCGCCTGCGGGATGCGCAAGGTCTGTGTCGGTTGGGAACTTGCCAGTGTCGGTTTTGGACTCTCAGCCCCCGGCTCCTTGCCATCTTCGGGGGAAAGCAGCGGAGCTACCACGCGCAGCGCCTCCACTTCCTTTTCGAGTCGCGCGAGTTCGAGCTCTTTCTGCCGCAAAACTTCATAGACATTCTTCATATCTTAGGCACCCTGAGGCCCGTTCTTTGCGAGCCTGATCGCACTGTAGGCACGCCTTCCGGGTTTGTCAAGCACCTGCGGAGTGACAATGTTGCATCTCTTGTGAAAAAGTCCCGCGTCCGGCAAGACAGCTCGTGCGCTTCCAGCATCGGAACCCAAGATCCGCCTAGCGGAGCAGTACGACCGCGACAATTCCGATCGCGGCTAGCACCAGGGCAACCACCGTGAACTTGTGAGTCGAAAGCCACGAACCCTCGCGTTCCCTGATCATGAAGTGGGGGGCAGCGCTGGTCATCTCCTCCGGGGCAGGATGGTTAATCGGGGCTGAAGGGCCGGGAGCAGGTAGCTTGGCCGGGCTTGTGCCGGCGCTCGTGTTCTTCTTCTCGCAATCCAGGCAAAGTTGGCGTCCCTCGGAAACTGGGAAGCCACATGACGCGCACTTTTTCAGATTTGCAACTGCAGCACGCGGCACCGCGAGAGAAGGAGGTGGGACGTCGTCCACCTCGCTTTTGGCCACAGGAGTGGCCAGCGCCCCCCTGGGGGCATCCCTTGCCACAGCTGGGTGCCCCGTCCAAGCTCTGCTTGGGCGGGGGTTTTCTACGTGAGCACTTCCCATGCCTCGGTCGGAGAGGATTGATTCCTGGTCCGCGCGAGCGACGAGCGACTCGAACGACGTGCGGGCCTCCGCTGCCCGAACCTCTGTTCTCGCAAGTCCCGGGGTAGGTGCGTCTTGTTCAAGAATGTCGTCGTCATCGGTCGATTGCGTGCCCGCCGCCTTGCTGGGCAGCTCCTTTGCGGAAGCGGAACTCATCCCAACCGGAGCCGAAGCCTCCGCCGAACTGGATAGCCTGGGAGCCGGCGAGTTGCTGTGGAACACAACCCCGGCGCGAGCAGCTGCGACCGTGGAGGGCGGCTCTGGCGGAGGCGATCCCGGGGCCGATGTCGAGCCTGCCGGCTCAGAATCAGGAGTCTTGGAATGGTGGGTCACTGTTGGAGCAGCTTCGCCGCCACGCGCTGCCTGGATCACTTCCCCGAGCATGGGCGGAAGGCCAAGAGCTGCGGTCGAGTGTTCCAGGGCCGTGTGCACCATCGCGCCCATGCGTTCCAGCGCGATCAGGTCGCGGGTCTGGAAGATGTTGGCCTGGTCCGAGAACAATTCGAAGACGCCAATCACCTCGTCGCCGCGGAGTAGTGGCATAACCACCACCGACCGGATGCCCAGCGCTTCGCAGCTCTCACGATTCACTCGCGGATCGGTGAAGGCATCGTCGCAACGCAGAGTTTCACGCGTGCGCACACTCTCTCCCGAGAGGCCCGAGTTCACCTGGAGCAGGGTCCCGACTGTAGGCGCTGAAGATCCGGCGCTCGCCCGGCAGACCATCTCGTCCTGGTCCCGCAAGGCAATGGCAGCTCCGGTTGCCTCCGTGATGTACTGAGCGCGCTCCGCCAGCAGTTGCAGGGTCGCCGTCAGGTCGCGCTGCGCCATCTCAGCAAGCGACCGGCCGCCGTCCTCCCCGGGAAAGCGCACATCCGACGGGTTGCGCTCCGCTTCCGTTGAGCCCGCAGACCACACGTGTCCTGATGTATCCGGCGAACCAGACAGGTTTCCGGTTTCCTTATCGACAATGGGGCGCGAATTCATGGACACGCTTCTAGCTCTCAGCGGTCAGCTGTTAGCTCCAACCAGGATGCAATCTGGACGGTCCTGATATTGTACGCCGACCCCCGCCAGTGATCCGCCTAGCCCACCCAGCTAAGCCAGGCACAACCTACAATCAGCGTGAGGAGCGTGATGGGTACGCCCGCCCGAATGTAGTCGCTGAACTCGATTTCAACGTCCGGCTTGGCTGTTTCCACCACGATGATGTTGGCGACGCTGCCGGTGATCGTGAGGTTGCCTGCCAGGGTCGAGGCCATGGCCAGCGTCAGCCAGGCTTTGTGCGGGTCGGCAAAGCCCGGGACCAGCGACTTCAGCAACATGACCGCAGGCACGTTGTTGACGATGTTGCACAGGCCCGCGACTGAGACCGTGAAGATCCAGAGGCGTTGCAGGTTCCAGTGTTGCGCTACTTCCAGCAGCCGCTTGGTAATCCCTGCATTCTCGGCTCCGCCAACAATCAGGAACAGCCCCACGAAAAACACCAGCAGCCCCCAATCGACTTCCTTGTAAAGGCTTTGCGGTTCGAGTGTGCGTGCAATGAGCAACATCGCTGCGCCGAGCGCCGCCATCTGTGCCGGGTCGACGCCCAGGAAGAATCCGAGCACCACGGCACTGGCGACGATTACCGGCTTTGTCAACTTCGACAGATCCAGCGCCGGCAGGGGGATTTCGCTGCGCTTGCTTGCAGGAATGGGGACGTTCCGCATGTGGATCCAGTGCAGCACCGCCCAGTCGATGAACAACCCAACCAGCCCCACAGGCGCGAGGTGCGCCAGAAAGGCACGATAGTGAATTCCCGAAAACGATCCGATCAGCATGTTCTGCGGATTGCCCGTGATGGTTGCAACACTCCCGATGTTCGACGCGGTGGCCACGGCCAGCAGGTAAGGGAGCGGCTGCAGCTCCATCTTGCGCGCGATGCTCAACACAAAGGGCACCA
>Ga0306921_10000124_pt1 | contig 55339 bp, 51 predicted proteins | sample sta12Cox44000080_FD_203760 | JGI IMG/M metagenome (GOLD analysis project Ga0306921, IMG submission 203760) | Lab enrichment of tropical soil microbial communities from Luquillo Experimental Forest, Puerto Rico - statoxic.12C.oxic.44.000.080 (v2)... | ecosystem: Environmental > Terrestrial >... | reverse complement strand
ACTCGGAATACTTGTAGCCCAGCTTGAAGATGTGGCCGATTTCGACTGCGGTGTCGATGCGGAGCGGTGAGCCACAATTCGGGCATGCCTCTCCCGCCGTAACGGTTCGGAGATCGGCATACGCCGTGGGCTGGAAGGTCTCACCCGGCGTGATGTTCTTGAGGTGATAGTCCTCTTTGTTCGCGCCGGAAATCAGATTCTTGCGGCCGCGCAGGGCTTCGTCCACGATCAGGATCGGCTTGTCGAGATCGTCGATACTCTTTGCCCAGTTGATGTCCAGTGGTCCGAGGAAGCCGGCAGGAGATTTAAACAGCGCAACGATTTCCTCTTCCTGCATGGGGCGGGTCTCGCGGCCGGCAACCACGCTCGACAGCTTGGCTTCATTCATCTGGTGATCGCCGCGCAGCAAAAGGATCACCGCGCGCGGTTTGGGTTTCCCAGTCTTGCGGTCGATTTCGTTCGCCATCAGGGCGAGCGTTTTGATCTTGTTCTTCGGTGACACTCCCAAGAAGCGAGCCACATCGTCAATCGTCTTCTGGCCGGGCGTATGCACCAGGAGAGGCTTGCCGTCCCCTTCCGCTCTTAGATCCTCTGACGCCTCCAGTTTCGAAATAGCTTTTTCCAGATTGGCGGCGTAGTCGCAATTCTCGCAACTGACGATGTGGTCTTCTCCAGCGGGCGAGCGCACCATAAACTCATGCGACTGCGACCCGCCCATCGCTCCGGAGTGTGCCTCCACCACCATGTACTTCAGCCCGCAGCGATCAAAAATGCGGCAATAGACGTCGTAGTGTTTCTTGTAGGAGACGTCCAGCCCGGCGGCGTCGATGTCGAACGAATACGAATCTTTCATGGTGAATTGACGGACACGAAGCAGGCCGGATCGCGGCCGGGGTTCGTCGCGAAACTTGGTCTGTATCTGGTACCAGATTTGGGGCAGTTGCTTGTAGCTGCGCAGCTCCTTGCGCGCGATGTCGGTCATGACTTCTTCGTGCGTCATGCCCAGCGCCAGTTCCGCACCTTTGCGGTCTTTCAGCCGGAACATGTTGTCGCCCATCACGGCCCAGCGGCCGCTCGCTTCCCAAAGCTCGCGCGGATGGATGGCGGGCAGGAAGAATTCCTGGCCGATGGTATCCATCTCGTGGCGTACGATCTCCATGATCTTGTTGAAGGAGCGCTGCCCCATGAAGAGGTAGGAGTAGATCCCGGCAGCCAGTTGTCGGATGTAGCCCGCACGTACCAGGAATTTGTGGCTGGCAACCTCAGCGTCAGCCGGCGCTTCGCGCAGGGTAGGGATGAAGAGTTGAGACCAGCGGTGCATAGTCAGGAGTTCCTTCGGCAAGAGAATCCTAGATTGTATCAGTCGATGGCGGGCTTACCGGATAGCAAGGTGAGATCTGGTTAAGGCGAGATAGGTCGAGCGAGTCGAGCGCTCGGATTCGAGGTAGCAGACCCCTACTTTGCTGAGAGCTCGCTCAGGATCTGTTTCCCCAGCTTCTGCGTCTCGCCGAAAAATTTCTGATATTCGGTGAACAGCCGGTTTAACTCCAGCGACTCCTCCGGCTTCAGACGCTTGCGCAGGATCATGTCGCGCAGGTGGACCGGATTGGGCAGGGTGGCATCTTCTTTGAGTTCTTCAAGCGCGGTGGCTGGGTCGTAGTGGTACATAAGAACCCCAATTGGTGATTTGTAATTTCGTAATTTCTAACTTGAACATAGATTCCGATTGGTTCTTTCCAGTTACCAAATTTCAAATGACCCGACTGCAAAATCCTAAACCATTTCCGTGCCCCACAGATCATGCAGGTGCACGACGCCTTCGAGTCGCTCATCGACGTCCACCACGACCAGGGAGGTAATCTTCTTCTCTTCCATCAAGGCCAACGCCGCGGCGGCAAAATCGTGCTTGCTGATGGTCTTCGGATCGCGGGTCATGCACTCGCCCGCGGTCATATCGAGCACGTCTTTCCCCCGACGTTCCAGCAGTCGGCGCAGGTCGCCGTCGCTGATAACGCCCAGCAGTTTCGCACCTTCGGCGACCGTCGTCATGCCCAGCTTCTTGCGCGACATCTCATAGATCACATCCGACATTCGCGTGTCGGGCGAGACGCGGGGTACGGCATCTCCGGTGTGCATCAGGGATTCGACCCGTGCCAGCTTTTTCCCCAGCTTGCCTCCCGGATGCAGATGGGCGAAGTCTTCTTCCTTGAAGCCACGCTTTTCGGAAAGCGCGACGGCCAGCGCGTCTCCCAGTGCCAGCATTGTGGTCGTCGACGCGGTCGGTGCCAGACCAAGCGAACACGCCTCCTTCGCCACCGAGCAGTCCAGCGCAACATCGGCGGCTTCGGCCAGGGTTGAGAGCTTGCGCTGTGTGGATTTGGAATTCTCGCCCGTCCCGGCGGCGCAAATCGCGTCACCGGTCATGCTGATCAACGGCACCTGCAGCCGCTTGATCGTCGCCAGCAATCGAAGAATCTCTTCTGTCTCACCGCTTGCCGAGAGCGCCAGCACAGCATCGCCGCGAACCACCATCCCCAGATCACCGTGAATCGCGTCCACCGGATGCATGAACAACGCCGGCGTGCCGATCGAACTCAGTGTGGCGGCGATCTTGCGGGCAATGATGCCGCTCTTACCCATGCCCGTCACCACCACGCGTCCGCGGCAGGCGTCCATGAGTTCGATGGCGTGCTCGAAAGCGTCCGCCATGGGGCCAGCAATCCGGTCGGCAAGCGCTTTCAGAGCCTCCGCCTCGATGCGGACGACGTTTTCCCCAGTATGTTTCATGGAACGGAAGGATGTTATCAGAGCCGCTCTCTCCATTCCCCCCGACTCAGAAGTGCCCATCCACCACGTGGACGGCTTCCCCGAGACCTTTGGCTAGAATGACGCGATCCCACGGGCCGCCCTGCCAGTTGTCCTTCTTGTCTTCTTTGTGGAGCCATGGCGGCACGGAGAGCAGGAGGCGATCAGCCAGAGACTCGCAGTAGGGCTCGTACAACGAGCGCATCTTCGCGATCTTCTGATCGGCTGCCTCGTCCTGCTTCAGGCGCATGCCGGCTTGGGCCAGCACCTTTCGCAGATTCTCGAGCTCTTCGGAAGGCAGCCGGTCGGCACGATGCGGCTCGTAGCGCGCACTCACTACCTGCGCCAGATCCACGGCGGCATGCCGCGCCATGGCGAAAGTTAACTTTGCTTGCTCCTTCGGGATTCCATCGATGCCGGCCAGCACCAGCGAGGTGACGTCCAGCATGGTGGTCAGCGCGCCCAGCCACGATTGATTACTGTGTTGCGATCGGAAAAAGCACAGCACCGGATAAGAGATGTGGCTGGCGAGCAAGTCTGCTGACCAGCGTTCCCAACTGCGGAAAATGTTGTCGAGCACGCCGGGATCGGGGCAGCAACCCAGGCGCCGGAGAAACTCAGCGGCGGTGGGCGGCGAGCCGGCACGCGAGTCGAGCAGCGAGATCTCCCGTTCGCGGCTCGAAAATGACGAGTAGATTACGGGCAGGTATCCGACCACGACGCCGAGAAACGCAAACCCCATGCCGGCTTCCATCACCGCGAGCGTGCGAGATAACGGCGAGGTCGGGGTGATGTCGCCATAACCCAGCGTGAAGAAGGTTTCTCCGCTGTGGTAGAGCAATATGCCGAACGTGATCGGCTCATTCCCAAGCCGCACATGCTCGCCCAGCCCGAACTGCAACAGGGCGAAGCCGAAGATCAGACCGATCGCCCAGAACACGAGCAGCAGAATCAATGAAAACGGACCGAAATAAGCGAGAAAACTCTCCCGCCAAGCGGGATTGCGAATGCAGCGCGAAAGCCGCACCCACGGAACCCAGGTATGCCGGTAGAACCAGGACGTGAGTCGAAAGGCGCGTTGTACCTTGCGTGGTAGGACAATGGTTTCGAAGGCGTCCAGCAACACCGAAAGGATGATCAGCACGCCTAGAATGGCTGTGAAAATGTGCATAGTTTACGGGGAGAGATGAGGGGAGGATGGTAACAGATTCAAAGCCAGACCGTGTGGGACAACTGCATTACAGGATCGCTCCCCGTTCGCGAGCCCAAATGTTGTAGTCTTGCCGGACGGAGTGTGCGAGTTTGTCGGCAAGCCAGTTGTGCCTTTATCTGTGTCGGCTTCTTCTGATTCTTGCCGTCGTCGTTAGCAGCGCTCCTGCACAGTCCCAGCCCGGGAGTCAACCGGATCAGCCAGCGGTCCAAACCAGGTCCGAGAAGCCGGATCCCTCGCGCGCAAGAAACGAGTTTGGCGTCTGGACCGGGTATTCCCCCTTCTCCTTCGTTCTGAAGGGAACCTCAAAGGATCGCGAGTTGTTTCTCCTGAACCTGCAGTACGCCCACACACTGCTGGCTGCGCGGCCGATCATGTTGAAATACGTCGCTGAGGCCGTACCCGTCGCCTTGGAAGTTCAGCCGACGCAGCACTACCTTGTCAATGGAAAGGTCATCCCGAATCCAGCTGGCGCAATCTATGGAGCCGGAGCGAATCCCTTTGGGCTGCAAGCGAACCTCGGGGGAAAGAATGTGCAGCCGTTTGTGAACGGAACCCTAGGATTCCTGTACTTCCATGACCAGGTTCCCATCGTTGGCTCCTCCCAGTTCAATTACACCATCACCATCGGATTTGGAGCCCAAGTCTATTTGCACCGCAGAAATTCAATAACGTTCGGCTGGAAATACCACCATCTCTCGAACGATGACCAGGCGCATCTGAATCCGGGGATGGACTCGGGAGTGTTTTACGTAGGCTGGTCGACGTTCCTCGCCAAGCGCAGGTGAGCACTCCGGAATCTGTTTGTGTCGTCTCTCGACATTCATCCCAATCCGCAACGTGTCTGAGTCGCGCGAATAGACCGGTGTCGGGTGTGAGCGAAGGTGCCGTGTCCGGGGAGGGCAGAGCCCTGCTCCGAGATGGCTGCCTGCTTTTTTTTTCGATTCGTTTGTTTTTCATTGATTTTTCTAGTGACAGATGTTGTTGAGAAACGATCGAGTGCTCGCATCCTAGTCTCAATCTTATTTGTAATCGTATGCGCTGGTGTTTCAGTTCTCTGGAATTCTTTTCCAAGAATAGAGGTTGAAGTTCTACCAGATCGATTGCGGGTGCGGTACCGGACACCGCTCAGTTCTGACGAAGCGATAACTTACTCAGCCCAAATGAAGGGAGTTGAGGAAGTGAGAGGTCAAGCGGCAGCACTGTTGGTGAGAGCTGGTAGCTTCCGCTCAATTATTGTGGAGGCTGGTGTACCAAGTTATCCGGCAATTCGTGCGCGCCTTGGCCACGGGCACCAAAATAGGACAGGTCACGGGGTAGCGTGTACTTTCGCCAGCCCCTTCTGCACCGCCAGCAGTTCTTTCAGCACGCCACGAAGCTTGCGCGAGTCGAGCGCATTGGCGCCATCGGACTTGGCTTCTTTCGGATTGTCGTGGACTTCCATGAACACGCCGTCCACGCCCGCAGCCACTGCCGCCCGCGAAAGTACTGGAATGAATTCCGGCTGCCCACCGCTGGTGGCGTTGCCGTTTTCGTCGCCCTGGGATGCTGAAGGTAGTTGCACGGAGTGGGTGGCATCGAACACCACGGGCGCGAACTTCCGCATGATGGATAGCGAGCGCATGTCGACGACCAGGTTGTTGTAGCCGAAGCTCGACCCGCGTTCGGTCACGAACACGCGCTTGTTGCCCGAGGCGTGACACTTGTCGACGGCATGTTTCATGTCCCAGGGCGAGACGAACTGCCCTTTCTTGATGTTGACCACGCGCTCGCTGAGCGCGGCCGAGACAATCAGGTCTGTCTGCCGGCAAAGAAAGGCGGGGATCTGCAGGATGTCGGCAACTTCGGCGACCGTCGAGACATCTCCAGCTTCGTGCACGTCGGTGAGAATGGGAACGCGAACTTCTTCTTTCACCTTGCGCAGAATGCGCAAGCCTTCCTTGCGGCCCGGTCCGCGGAAACTTTTCAGTGATGTTCGATTCGCCTTGTCGTAGGAAGCTTTGAAGATGAACGGGAAATTCAGCGAGCGGGTCACACCCTTGATGATTTCCGCCATGCGGATGGCGTGGTCTTCGCTCTCAATCACGCACGGCCCGGCGATCAGGAACAACGTCCCTCCGCCGATGCGCACATTGTCGAATTGGAACGAGATGGCCATGCTCGGCGTCCGAAAATCATAAACCACAGAGGGCGCAGAGGAGCACCGGGGGATCTTCGTTTTCCTCTGTGTAACCCTGTGTCCTCTGTGGTGGTTGCTGGCTTTTGGCTGTGAAACTTTGAAACTCTAAGACCGTGAAGCTTCCCTACCGCCTTCCCACCTTTTCCGGCCGGTGGAACATCTCCACCTCGGCGGCAGCTTTTTCCGAGCGCTTGTGCAACCCCTGTTCGTAGGAAGCCCCAATGAACGCCTTGAACAACGGGTGCGGCTCGAGCGGCTTCGATTTGAATTCGGGATGGAACTGGCAGCCGATGAAATAGGGATGCCCCGGGATCTCGACCATCTCCACGTAGGTGCCGTCTGGGGTTGAGCCTGAAATCTGCAGCCCGCCCGCAGTCAGAGTGCTTTCGTATTCGCGATTGAATTCGTAGCGGTGACGGTGCCGCTCGCTGATCTCAGTCTTCCCATAAACCTGGTAGGCGAGCGTGCCGGGCTCGATCTTGCAAGGCCACGCTCCTAGCCGCATGGTTCCACCGAGTTCCTCCACGCCACGCAGTTCACGCAGCTTGTAGATCACCCGGTGCGGCGTCGCGGGGTCGAATTCGCTCGAGTTGGCATCCTCCAGCCCGCACACGTTGCGCGCGAATTCGACGCACGCTGTCTGCATGCCCAGGCAGATCCCGAAATAGGGGATCTTGTTCTCGCGGGCATAGCGGATCGCGACCAGCATGCCCTCGATGCCCCGCTTGCCAAAACCGCCGGGCACAAGGAGTCCGTCGTAGTCTTCGAGTTGTGCGAGCACGCTGGGATCTCCGCCTTCCAGTCCCTCGGCTTCGATCCAATTCACTTGCAGCTTGAGGTTGTGCGCCAGCGCTCCGTGCACCAACGCTTCCTTCAGCGACTTGTAGGAATCCTCGTACTCGACGTACTTGCCAACGATGCCGATGGTCACGTCCGCTTTCGGGTTGTAGACCCGGTGCACAATGTCTTCCCACTTCGATAGGTCGCGGTCTTTCGCTTCGATCCGCAGGTATTTCAGCACCAGCGTGTCGACATTCTCCCGGGCGAACACCAGCGGCACTTCGTAAATCGATGCCACGTCTTTCGCCGTGATCACCGCCTCTTCTTCCACGTTGCAGAACAGAGCGATTTTCGACTTGATCTCTTTGGCAAGGAACCGGTCGGTGCGGCACAGCAGTATGTCTGGCTGAATTCCGATAGAGAGCAGTTCCTTCACCGAGTGTTGGGTGGGCTTGGTTTTCAATTCCTGCGCCGCCGCAATGAAGGGCACCAACGTGACGTGCACAAATAGCGTGTTGTCGCGTCCCAACTCCTGGCGCATCTGGCGGATGGCTTCCATGAAGGGCAGCGACTCGATATCACCCACCGTGCCACCGATCTCAACGATAGCCACGTCTACGTCCTGCGCGACTTTCTTCATGGCACTCTTAATTTCGTTGGTGACGTGGGGGATGACTTGCACGGTCTTGCCCAGGTAGTCGCCGCGGCGTTCCTTGGCGATGATCTGCTCGTAGATTCGGCCGGTGGTCCAGTTGTTGTCGCGAGAAAGCTTAGCGTGGGTGAAGCGCTCGTAGTGGCCGAGGTCGAGGTCGGTTTCGGCGCCGTCGTCGGTGACGAAGACTTCGCCGTGCTGGAAGGGGGACATGGTGCCGGGGTCGACGTTCAGGTAAGGGTCAAACTTCATCAGGTTGACTTTCAAGCCGCGGCTTTCGAGCAGGCACCCGATCGACGCCGCGGCCAAGCCTTTGCCCAATGAAGACACAACTCCGCCTGTCACAAAGATGTACTTTGCCGACATCGCTTCCTCGCTTAATTTTGACTTGGGAAATTGTGCAACTGGGGTGCACAATCAATTATGACAGAGAACGCGTTGGAAGGGAATGTGGAAAAACGGCAGCCTCTACCGGCGCATGCCTGCCTCTATCTCTTCCGCCGTGTACGGTACTCCCGGCGTTAGGATCTCCGCGCCATCCTTGGTGATTACGTACATGTCTTCGAGGAAGAAGCCCTGCCCGTCGACGGACGCGATGGGCTCGAAATTGGCTGTCATTCCCGCAAGAAACGGGTCCGGAGGCCACCACGCCAACAGGTTTGTCGTGTGGACCTGCCAGAAGGGGACATTCTCGCGTTTCGACCACGAATCGATCGCATGTTGCGCCAAGGGGGTCTTTACTTCTGTCCGGCGACTGAGCAATTCCGCGCGCCACACCGCGTACAGTTTGTCGGAATTCGTTCCTTCGCGAAGAGTTGCCGCCGCCTTGCGATAGGCGGCGACGAACAGGTTCCAGGTCTCCCGCTGATCGTCGCTATAGTGGCCGGAAACGGGCACCGTGCGTCCCAGATCGCCGATGTAGTGTTCCCACTCGCAGCCCACGTCCAAGCGAACCAGATCACCCGTCTGCATGTTCGCGTTGAGATGGTCATACAGCGCGAGGGAAGTGAAAGGCTTGGGGAAAACCGCGTTCTCGCCGGCCATGGCCCACGGCCAGAAACTCACTCCGTGCGCATGGGCACCCCAGCATGCGCTATCGACGGTGGACTCTACGCTGCGCTGCGACACTCCCGGATGGATCGCCCTCATTCCCGCCATAAAGGCAATGACGGTTGCACGAGCCGCAAGGCGAAGCACAGTCAGCTCCTCGGCGCTTTGCACGTTCATCACCGCATTCAGAGCGTTGCTCGATTCCCTTGCTTCAAACGACGGCCACTTGTCCAGGATCACTTGCACCCACAGGGGCGCCTTAGGGTTTTTCGAGTTAACGAGATTGGCCGGCATCTCCTCGAAACCCGAGACGTCGTTGACATAGTAGATCGGCAACCGCGAGGTTGCCCGCGCCGCAACAAAGCCCTCCAACTCCGACCAGTCGACCACATGATCGATCCCCAACTGCTTCGCCGTCTCCGGGCCAGGACTGACTTGCGGCTTCAGGCCACGGTTCGCAAATGGGGGCTCCGATGGCAGGAATAACCACGACTGCCCGGACTTCCCCTCGATCGCGAGAATTGCGCCTACCGTGTTCTCCAGTCCCGTCAGGTAGTAGAAGTAGGGGTCTTGCCGGTAGCCATCCGCAGCGACGTCGATCCGCGAGAACGCATGCAGAAGCAAGATGCCATCATGAAACGCGGCGGCTGCGCGCTGACGGCGAGACAGGAACGTTGCGCGGTTATCGGCAGCAGCCGGGGCGATCACCATGATGGTGAGAATCACGATGCAAATCATGCAGCGCACGGGCGAGAACATTAGCACGGCATCTGGTCCGCAGCAATTTCACCTGAGTTCACTGCTTACCGTGCGATCGGGCCAAAATCGGAGGCCCGACCTCAATTCGCTAAAATATCCCATGCCCGACTACCCCCTCTGGAGCGAAGGCGACGCGTCCGCGCGGCTGTCTGAACTGACGGCCGGCACTCGCGACCCCGCCAAGGAACTCCCCCTACGACGCGACGTGCGCTCGCTCGGCATTTTGCTGGGAAGAGTCTTGGTCGAGCAGGAGGGGCAGGCATTCTTTGAGCGCGTAGAAGGGTTGCGCCGACTGCTGATTGAGCATCGCGAGCAATCGCCCGCTGCCGATGCAGGCCAGCAATTCGATGCGGGGCGCATGGCCCAGGCGCGGGAGGCCGTGGCGAGCCTCTCGATCGACGACGCCTACCGCATCACCAAAGCCTTCGCCATCTACTTCGAGCTTACCAATCTCGCCGAAACCAACCACCGCAAACGCCGGCGGCGCGCCGCGAGCCTGCAGGCTGCGCAGGCTCCCGTGGAAGGCTCTTTTCGGGGAACGCTCTACCGTTTGCGCAAAGCCGGAGTGCCGCTGCACGTGATTCTGGAGGGCCTGCACAAAATCCGAGTGACCCCCGTCTTCACTGCGCATCCCACCGAGATTACGCGGCACACCATCCGCTTGAAACGCCGCCGCATTGCCCGGTTGCTGGAGCAGCTTGATCAGTTGCCGCTCTCTGCCGGAGCCGCAGCGCAATTCGAATCAGAAATCCTTACCGAGATTACTGCGCTGTGGCAGACCGACGAAGTCCGCCTGAAGAAACCCACTGTGCGCGACGAGATCCACATGGGACTCGACTATTTCCCCATGGTGCTGTTTGACTCGTTGCCCCGCCTCTATGCGGAAATAGGGAGCTCGCTAGCCGAAATCTACGGGGTCAAGCCCGATGACATCCGTCTGCCCGAGGTACTGTATTTCGGCTCGTGGATTGGTGGCGATCGCGACGGCAATCCGTTGGTAACGGCGCATTTCACATGCGAAGCCGTGCAACTTGCTCGTCACGCCATTTTCGACCATTACGGGGCACAGGTTACGCGGCTGGTCAGCCAGCTCAGCATGTCGCTGCGGCGCGTGCCAGCCTCTGAAGGTTTGACGCGCAGGGTGCAGGTTTACGAGAGCCAGCTGGGCGAGGAGCATTCACGCTGGAAACGCATCACGGAAGTCGAGCTCTATCGGCACTACCTGGACTTCCTCGCCGCCCGCCTGCGGTTCAGCCGCGATTCTTGCGAGCATGCGCACGCATATCGTTCGGCCGGCGAATTCGAAGGTGATCTGCGATGCCTGCGCGACAGTTTGTTTGCGCATCGCGCTGAGCGCCTGGCGAAGCATCTGATCGACCCTTTGCTCCGTGAGGTGCGGACATTCGGTTTCCACCTTCACGCACTCGACATTCGCCAGCATGCGCGTGTGCTGTCGCAGGGCGCTTCTGACCTGCCATCGGCGGTGATTACGGATCCGGAAACGAAGTCGACCCTTCCCGCGGAGGCTGCGGAGCTGCTGGCTACACTGCGGGCGGTCGCTGAAATCAAGAAGACGCTCGCCCCCGGGGCGATTCAGGCCTTCATCGTCAGCGACACGAATTCCGAGGAAGACATCCTGAACGTTGTGCGACTGGCGGCTATCGCGGGTGTATCGTGTGCACGACAGGGGGATGATCCAGGCCTCATGCCGGTGCCGTTGTTTGAGTCGATTGCTGCGCTGCGGAAGGCCGGTTCCGTGATGCGGAATCTGTGGGCGAGCTTCGAATACAAGCTTCAACTCGACTCTTGGGGGCGGACGCAGGAAGTCATGCTGGGCTACTCCGATTCCAACAAAGACGGCGGCATGTTCACCAGCACCTGGGAGCTGTACAAAGCGCAGCACGACCTGCACCAGTCCGCCCGCGAGCACGGCGTTCATCTGCGGTTATTCCACGGTCGCGGGGGAACTGTGGGCCGCGGCGGAGGTCCCACGCACGCCGCCATCCTTGCCCAACCGCCGGGCGATTTCTCGGGCGAGATTCGCGTCACCGAGCAGGGAGAAGTCCTTACCTGGAAGTATTCCGATCCGGTGCTCGCCGAGTGGAATCTGGAGATCATGATCGCCGCCTGTCTCGAAGCCCTTGTCGGGCCCAATCGCGTGGCCGAAGGCACGAACGTGCGCTGGACTGCGGCCATGGACGAGATTTCGCAGGACGCGTTTCGCTTCTACCGCGAGAAGATCGCCGAGAACGCGGAGGTGCTTGAATACTTTGAGCAGGCCACCCCTGTGAACGAACTGGAGCAGGCGCGCATCGGATCACGTCCGGCGCGCCGCACTCAGAGTCGGCGACTCGAAGATCTCCGCGCCATACCCTGGGTGTTCGGCTGGATGCAGAGCCGCCATGCGCTTCCTGCCTGGTTCGGTGTGGGGTATGCCCTGGAGCGGTTCTCCGTAGCCCAGAATCGAAATGGGGAACTCCTGCAGGAAATGATGCGCGGTTTTCCCGTGTTCTCAAGCCTGGTGCGCAACGTGGAGATCGCGATGGCCAAAGCCGACATGGCCATTGCCCGTTTCTATGCCGATCTGGTGCGCGACACGGGCATCCGCGATCGCGTCTATGCCATGCTGCAGCAGGAATTCGAACGCACGCGACGGGCGATTCTTGAAGTGACCGCGCAGAGCGATCTGCTCGAAAACAATCCCATGCTGTTTCGCTCGATTCGCCTGCGGAATCCGTACGTGGACCCGATGAGCCTGATTCAGGTGGATCTTCTGCGACGCAAACGTTCCGGCGAAAAGTGCGCTGCTCTCGACTACGCTATTGGAGCTACGATGAACGGTATTGCGGCGGGGCTGCACAATACGGGATAGGTCTAAGTAACTAACTCCGCGCCCTACGAGACGGTTCCATGACGCCTGAAGAACAGACGCAAGAGTTTGACGCGCGGGTGCGGGTCTTTACCTACCGATACATGCTGCGGAATGAGAAGTCTCCTGCCATCCGCGAAATCGCTGCCGCCCTGCATTGCCCGGCTGCCAAGGTCCGCGGCGCCCTCGCGCGGCTGAGTGAAAGTCACGCCTTCATGCAGCAAGAGAACGGGGAATTGTGGCGAGTCGCGCCGTTCTCCTGCACTCCCACAGCATTTCCTGTAAAGGTGGGCAAGCGGAGCTGGTTCGCCAATTGCATCTGGGACGCCCTGGGCATCCCCGCCATGCTGGGCAAGGATGCGGAGATCCAGGCCGCTTGCGGTTGTTGCAATTACGACATGCCGCTCCAGATTCACAACGGCAAGCTTTCCTCGACCCAAGGCGTGGTTCATATCGCGGTTCCTGCGCGCGAATGGTATAAAGACGTCGTCTTCACCTGACGGACCATGCTTCTGTTCCGGTCGGAACAGCACGTCGAACGCTGGTGCCGGCAATGGCAACGCCCTCTGGGAGGAACACTTTCCCTCGCCCGGGGCTGGCACCTGGCGCAATTGTGGTACGGCGACCGTCTCGACCCCGATTGGCGGCCTAAGACCGCGGCCGAAGCAGAATCAGTGTTTCGCCAAGTCGGACTTGTGGGAAAATTCTGGAAGCTTACCGGCTAGACATCTCGCGGCTTTCGAGTCGCATCGCATCCCTGAGGCCGACGCATGTGCCGCGCTATTGGCTTTCGAATCGCTTGCCTGCTCGCAGCTTTCTGCCTTCCCCTGCTCCTTCATGCACAGGACCTCGCCAAGCGGCTGATTCTCAAAGATGGCTCCTACCAGGCCGTCTCAAAGTACGAGATCAAGGGCGATCGGGTGCGCTATTTGAGCGCCGAACGCGGTGAGTGGGAAGAACTGCCCAAGTCGCTGGTGGACTGGCCGGCCACCGAAAAGTACGAAAAAGATCGCGCCGCAGGCGCGTCCACCCCGGAAGCGATTCAACTGGACAAGGACCTGGAGGCGGAGCGCGCGGCCGACGAAGCGCTTTCGCCGCACGTCGCGCCTGGACTGCAATTGCCCGAGGAGGGCGGCGTCTTTCTCCTTGACACTTACGAAAACCGGCCCGAACTTGTGCCCATCGACCAGCGCGGTGGCGCCGTCAATAAGAACACCAAGGGCAACATTCTGCGGGGTGCGATCAATCCCGTGGCCAGCGCAAAGCAGACGGTGGAGTTGCCCGGAAAGCACGCGCCGGTGCAATCGCATGTGACGGTTCCGACGCTCTATATCAACCTCGATCGCGATCAGCAGACCGAGGCCGATGCCGCCATTGCCAATGCGGAGAAGTCTGAGGCCAAAGCGGGCAGCGCCGCCGCGGATCGGTTCAAGATCGTGCGCCTAGGAACGAAGGGCGAGAAACGCGAGGTCGGGGAGATCAAGATCGCCGTCTACGGCAAGATCAGCCAGGACGCGAGATTCGTCCCCACTACCCTGCAACCTATGAGCGGCGGGTGGGCCAAGCTGACACCCACCGACAGCCTGGAGCCCGGCGAATATGCAGTGGTTGAAATGCTCGGAAAAGAAGGAATGAATCTGTTCGTCTGGGATTTTGGCGTGAATCCTCGCGCCCCTGCCAACTCGGTTTCTTTCAAGCCCGGTCCCTCAGGAACGCAGACCAAGCCCGATCAGCCGATTGAGTTGCAAAAGAGGAAAGACAGGTAGGTAACAGGTCACAGGGTCACAGGTCACAGATCGGGCCTCCGGGTCGCACTACGATCAGGGTTGCCTGCAGAGGGGAAATTACTGCGCACGTGTTTCTTCGCCGTGCGTCCACCGCGAAGAATCTTGCCTTACCGACTGGGAACCGAGAACTGACAACTGGGAACTGAGAAGGGCTTTTCCTGTGACCAGTGACCGGTCCCCTGGAACCCGCTACTTCATTACCCCGCGCTGCGCAATTCCGATGTTGTCGCGTGTGGTGTTCTTCACCAGGTACATCATTTCGTCAGCCTGGCGGATGACGTCGTGGGGCGACTTGGCGTCGTGCGGGTAGGTGGCCAGTCCGATGGAAGCGCGCACGTTCAGGTTGAGTCCTTCTTCTTTGCAGAATGCGCTGACCCGCAGGGCATCGCGTAAGCGCTTGGCTACGTGCAGGGCCTGGTCTTTCCCGGTTTGCGGCAGAAGCACCACGAATTCGTCTCCGCCGTAGCGGAAGGCGTAATCGATGAGTCTCAGCTGCGCCTTGATCAGGTATCCGATCTCGGCCAGCAGCTTGCTACCGATCAGGTGACCGTGGGTGTCGTTGACCTGCTTGAAGTGGTCGAGGTCGATGAACAGCACACTGAATTCGTATCCGAACCGCGACGACCGGTAGACCTCCGTCTCCAGCGTCTTATAAAGGTGCCGGGCGTTGTAGAGGCCCGTACAATCGTCGGTAATGGTGAGTTCCTGAATCTTCTCCACCGCGCGCGAGTTTTCGATGGCGATCGCAGCGTAATCACACAAGGTCTGCAGGAAAAAGATTTCCTGGTCGCCGAAGCCCTTCATGTCGACGTTGACCAACTGAATCACGCCCAGCACCCGGTGTTTGGAGTTCAATGGAACGCAAATGATCGACCGCGTCTCCCACTGCGTTACTTCGTCAATGCGCTTGGCAAAGCGCGGGTCGGTGTAGACGTCGGGAACGATGAGTTGCTCACCGTTTTTGGCGACCCAGCCGGCGATTCCTTCGCCGACCTTCAGCCGCACGTCCTTCAAAGCCTCGGCGGCGTCCCCAACGGCGATCGCAAAGTAGAGTTCGTTGTGCTCCTCGTCCACCATGAGCAGCGACCAGGTGTCCGGCTGGAAGTACTCGGCCATCTTTTCCATGATGGTTTGCAGAATGGAATCAAGGTCCAGCGACGAGGTGAGCGCCTTGGCCACGTCATGAAAAATCGTGAGCTCTTGATTTTGCCTTTTGCGGTCGGCTCCGGTGGCCTCTGCCATGCAACAAATCCTTGATTATGAGGAAGAAGTGGTCAAATTATATTCGGCGCTTGGAAAGCCGGGCAACGACCTTAAGTAACGAGTACCCGCAAAGCCACGTTCATGAACCCTTTACCAGCATGTCTGGTGGGCAGCCCGCCCTTCCCGGCGGCCAACTGTCCCCAAGGCGCCACCTATGTGGTCTTCCACGCCAGCCCACATAATGGGTAATATTGCTGCCGTTGAGTGAGGTCGGCACGGCCGTCGCATGGGATCATTTGGCGAACGTCTGAAGAAGGAGCGGGAGCAGAAGGGCATCTCGCTCGAAGACATCTCTCTCGAGACCAAGATCGGCACGCGCTTGCTTCGCGCCCTCGAGGAAGAGCACTTCGATCAGCTCCCCGGAGGCATCTTCAATAAGGGGTTCGTTCGCGCCTACGCCCGCCACCTGGGACTCGACGAAGAGCAGACGATCTCGGACTACATGTCCGCCATCGGGACGCCACCACCCGTCGTCGAGGAAGCTTTTCCGATTCAAGTTCCGCGGCGGGATTCCTCATCGGAACGCATGCTCCGCCGGGTCCAGTCTGCTGCACCCCAGGAAATTCCGTGGGGCATCCTGGCGGTCGTGCTGTTAGTGGTTGCGCTGGGCTTTGCCAGTTGGACGTATTTCCACCGTCCGGTCGAGAGCAAGCGCGAAGCCGCTCCGGTCGCGCAGCCTGTCCCCGTTTCAAATCCTGCTCCCGACACGACGAACAGCGACTCCACGAAACCCGCGCAGACGCCTCCTTCGGTTCCCCCCCCGGACGGGACGCGGCCACTCAGCAGCATTCCCACGACGGTTCCGGCCGCTACGTCCTCCGGGCCGGTTGCGCAAGCTGCATTGCACGGTACGTCTTCTTCTCCGGTGATCAGTGCCGCCGCCGGGACATTTAGTGTTCGCTTTAAGGGGAATGACGATTCGGAAGAATGCTGGGTCTCATTGTCGCTTGACGGGCAGTCCGCGGTGGAAACGATCTTGATCGCGCCCTATGAAAAGGTCGTCGAAGCGCGGAACGAAATCGTCGCCAAGATCGGGAGCGCGGGCGCCGTGGATATTTTCTTCAATGGAAAACAGCTCCCGAGCCAGGGCGAAGTCGGCGTCGTGAGGACCCTCGTGTTCCATCCCGACGGCTTGCAGCCTCCTCCTCCTAAGCCTCCAAATCCCCCGTTGCAATGAGCTTTCCGAGCCATTGGGCCCCCTCCATGCGCCATTCGCTTCCCGCACACGACAATTCGACTCCCGATCCCACAGTTCTCCCTTATCCCGTTGCCTGCCTTTGGCTTTCTCTGATAGCTTCGTAGGCAAAGAAAACTACCCGAGTTACGCGCGAAAAGACGGCTCAGCGTCCTGATTTTCCCGCCACACGGATACGTCTTGAGCAAGCAAGGAGAGTTCATCTTGGCATCCAAGAATCGTTACCTTTTTACTTCCGAATCTGTGACGGAAGGCCATCCCGATAAGATCGCCGATCAGATTTCCGACGCCATCCTCGATGCGTGCCTCGCCGAGGACCCGGTCAGCCGTGTTGCCTGCGAAACCCTGACCGCGACCGGGCTGGTTGTCATCGCTGGCGAAATCACGACCAAAGCCTACGTGGACTTCCAGACCCTGGTGCGCGGCGTGATCCAGTCCATCGGCTACGACAACGCGCTCTACGGTTTTGATTGCAACACCTGTGCCGTAATCTCCAGTATCAACAAGCAGTCCGGCGACATCGCGCTGGGCGTGGACACAGGTGGCGCCGGCGACCAAGGCATGATGTTCGGCTTCGCCGTGAACGAGAACGCGGAGCTGATGCCGACCCCCATCCTGCTCGCCCACAAGCTCACGCAGCGCCTCACCGAGGTCCGCAAGAACGGCACGTGCCCCTATCTTCGTCCCGATGGAAAATCCCAGGTCACGGTGGAATACGACAAGAACGGGAAGCCTGTCCGGGTGGATGCAGTGGTCGTCTCTACCCAGCATGCCGAGACGGTCAGCAATGATCAGCTGCGTGCGGAAATTTTGAGACACGTGATTCAGGCCGTGATCCCCGGCAATCTGCTCGACGCCGATACCAAGTACCACATCAATCCCACGGGGCGATTCGTGATCGGCGGTCCCATGGGCGATACCGGCCTCACTGGCCGCAAGATCATCGTCGACACCTACGGTGGAATGGGCCGCCACGGCGGCGGCGCTTTCAGCGGCAAGGATCCGACCAAGGTCGACCGCTCGGCCGCCTACATGGCGCGCTACATCGCGAAAAACATCGTGGCCGCCGGCCTGGCCCACAAGTGCGAATTGCAGCTTGCCTATGCCATCGGCGTGGCCGAACCAGTCAGCGTGCTCGTGGAAACCTTCGGCACTGCCAAGGTCGATCCGGAGATTATCCCTGATCTCGTTCGCGCCAACTTCCGGTTGACCCCGAAGGGGATCATTGAGTCGTTGGCCCTGCGCCGTCCGATCTATCGCAAGACTGCAGCTTATGGACATTTTGGCCGCAGAGACAAAGACTTTACCTGGGAAGCCACCGATAAGGCGGCGAAACTGGCGAGCGACGCTGGACTGCGAGAGCCGGCGGCTCAGACCGTGGGCCGTTAGCGAGCAGGGTTTTAAGGGGACACGTTGGCGCGCGTCCCCTGCAAGTCAAGGCTGGCCCATCAAACCGTTTCGGGCTTCGTGTATTCTGAGCTTTCCAGCCGCGGGGCCGGGTTTTCACAATTTCAACCGCGATCATGCAACTAGGAGAAGTATGTCAACCTCGCCGATGCAAGTGAACTGCGACGTCAAGAATCTTGATCTGGCCGATATGGGGAAGAAGCGCATAGATTGGGCCAACCAGTCGATGAACGTGCTGCAGATCATCCGGAAGGAATTCATCAAGAATCAGCCTCTGAAGGGCGTGCGCATTTCCGCATGCCTGCACGTCACGGCGGAGACTGCTAATCTTGCCGTCTGCCTGCGTGATGGCGGCGCCGACGTGGTACTTTGCGCCTCGAACCCGCTTTCCACACAGGACGACGTGGCCGCCAGCCTGGTGCGCGACTACAACATCCCCGTATTTGCGATCAAAGGCGAAGACAACGACACCTACTATCAGCACATCATCGCTGCCATCGACCACCGCCCGCACATCACCATGGATGATGGCGCCGACCTGGTCAGCGTTCTGCACACCAAGCGCACCGATGTTCTCGAAGGTGTGATTGGCGGTACCGAAGAAACCACGACCGGAGTGATCCGCCTGCGCGCCATGGCGAAAGAAGGCGTGCTCCGCTACCCCATCGTGGCCGTCAATGACGCCGACACCAAGCACTTGTTCGACAATCGCTACGGTACCGGACAGTCCACGATCGACGGCATTATCCGCGCCACCAATTTCCTGCTGGCAGGATCCAAGTTCGTGGTTGCCGGCTATGGATGGTGCGGTCGGGGCCTGGCGAGCCGGGCCCGTGGCGCCGGGGCCGAAGTCATCGTGACAGAAGTCGATCCCACGAAGGCGCTCGAGGCGGTGATGGACGGTTTCCGGGTGATGGCAATGGCCGAAGCCGCCAAGATTGGCGACGTCTTCTGCACCGTTACCGGCAACAAGAACGTCCTCGGCAAAGAGCACTTCGAAGTGATCAAGAACGGAGCCATCATCTCCAATTCCGGTCACTTCAATGTCGAGATCGACATCCCGACGCTTGAGAAGATGGCTTCTTCCAAGCGCACCACCCGCAACTTCGTCGAAGAGTATGCGATGAAGGACGGCAGGAAGATCAACTTGCTCGGCGAGGGCCGTCTCATCAACCTAGCTTCTGCCGAGGGACACCCGCCCTCTGTCATGGACATGAGCTTTGCCGACCAGTCACTCTCGGTGGAGTACATGGTGAAGAACCATTCTCAACTGGAGAAGCGGGTCTACACCGTGCCTGCGGAACTGGACAAGCGCGTGGCGAAGTTGAAGCTGGAATCGATGGGCATCAAGATTGACCGCCTGACGCCGGAGCAGGAAGAATATTTGGCGGGATGGGCGGAAGGGACGTAGGCTTCAGAATACTTTCGTACTGGCGGTCTAGCTGCCAAACGCCCTCGGTGTTGCGAGGCCTTGAAAAGTGGCTGCGTCGCCGACTTCGCTCGGCCCTTGCGCTTGGCTATCACTTCACATCCATCAGTTTTCGGTGTCGGTCGGATTTCTGGCTCCGCCCTCGGCGTTTCTGGTTCGGACTCGGCCTGTGCATGGGTGGCGGGTGGTGGAATCGATGCGAATCTAAGCCGGAACTTCTAGGGGTATTGTTCTGAGGTTCTCGTTCAGAATAGATAGGACCCGCCTCCCCCGGGGTGGGTCCTTCTCTCTCCGGCAGCCAGGCTTGATGGCTTAGCCATTCCCGATGACCTGTCCGCAGCGCGTGAGATCTATATTCCAGATCTGTGGTTCCAGTGGAAGCCTCTCCAATCCAAGCTCGCCCGCGGAAAGCGTCCCGGGCTGCCCCGCCCAGATCACGCGAAACTGCGCTCGCTGTCCCTCATACTGTACATCGAGAATTTCTCCCGGCCGGATTTTCGCCCGCACGTTCTGCAGAACCGCGCCCAGGCTGCTGAAAATCCGCACGCTGACCAGTTGCATGAAAGGCTGCGAATAGCTGTCCACGCCCCAGATGCGCACTGGCAACGCGGCTTCCGTGTGCGTTTCCTTTCGTTGATCCATGGGCTGCCCCCGTGCCGCAGATTCGTATCCCACGAGGGTACGCACTTTTCCCCAGGGGTAAAAGTAACAGCGGTTACTTCGCCCCGGTCTCGGAAGTCACCTGAGCGGCAGGGGATAACCAGCTCGGACCTTCAGGCCGATGCGCTTATGAGGGCAGTTCACCAGGGGATGACGTAAGGCTTGTTTCTGTACTGCGCTAGTTAAATGCAGCGGAGCGGGCTTAGTTGAAGTCGCGGCGGGAACAAGCCCCCGGCCCAGCAGGATCGCCACACGACCCGCACGGACCCATCGACGGCAACGCGCTCGAGCTACCTTTACTGGCAACCGCGAAGGTGGAGAGTTGAGGGGCCAGGTTCGCGCCGTGACACTTCGGGCACTCCCCTTTTTGCGATCCATAAACCAATGCCTCGAAACCGTGGTTGCAGTCGCGGCAGACATATTCAAAAATCGGCATCCCGTTGCTCCTTGCCGTGCGGCGGCAAAAATCCTCTTCTGTATTTAAAATCAAAGTGTGGGAAGCACGCAAACTTCTTCCAACCTGAGTACTTTTACGCCACGCCCCTTCCTGCGGGGAGGACACCTGCAAACCATTGCTGGGTTCTTCTGCATTCGCAGGCCAAACTTCCCACCGCCAGAAGATCGGTTGATTGAGGTCGAACCCGGCATCCCGATTCTTTGCCAGTGCCATTGGCAGTCCGACCGGCGGCGTGCCTTCACCATGCTCGTCGTTCACGGCCTGGAGGGCTCAAGTGAATCCGGTTACATGATCGGGCTCACACAGAAGGGCCTCGCCGCCGGGATGAACGTGGTCCGCGTCAATCAGCGCAACTGCGGCGACACCGATCATCTGGCCGCGACTCTTTACAATTCCAGCCTCTCCGGCGACGTCGCCGCCGTGGCTCGTCACGTTGTTGAACACGACCAGGTGTCGCGGTTCGGGCTGGTCGGTTTCTCCATGGGCGGCAATCTCGTCTTGAAGACCGCTGGGGAGTGGGGAGAGAAGGCACCTGCGCAGTTCGGCGCGGTTGCAGCCGTGTGCCCGGCCGTGGACCTCGCGGCCTCGGCCGACGCGCTGCATTTGCCGAGCAATCGGGTTTACGAGCAGTACTTCCTGCTCAAGCTCCGGCATCGCTTTCGCAACAAGGCGAAGCTCTTTCCGGCAAAGTTCGATCCGCAACGCCTGCGCGGTATCCGCAGCCTGCGCGACTTTGACGACAAAGTGACCGCTTACTATTGTGGATTCGATGGGGCCGTCGACTACTACGCGCGTGCAGGTGCTTCGAACGTCGTCGACCGCATTGCCGTGCCCGGCATGATCTTGCATGCGGCAAACGACCCTTTCGTACGCCTGCTTCCCGAGACGCGGCGCAAGATCCTCGCCAACCCGAATCTCACTTTTATCGAGTCTTCCGACGGCGGCCACTGCGCGTTCATTGCGTCACCGAACGGATATGATGGACACTGGGCGGAGCGCGAGATTGTCGAGTTCCTGCGCCGCTTCGCTGAATAGCCTCGTAAGTTCCGACTGACCCTCGCTCACATGCTTGTCATCCCGACCCTCGAGCGCAGCGAGCAAAGGAGGAATCTGTTGCGCGCACGCTGTTTCGCACTGAGCCCACCCTCCCTTCCTGTACAATTTTTTGGAGATGCGACGGCCCATCCATTCCTGCACCATCCTGCTGGCCGTTCTGCTGCTGAGTCCCTTCTGCTTCGCGGAGCCAGTCTCCTCCCTCAAGCCCACGGACTGCGTCAACGACTTCGCAGGCGTACTCAGCGACTCCGTGCAAGATCAGTTGAAGCAGATGTGCCGCCAGGTTCTGGAAAAGGCGCAAGCGTCGGTTGTCGTGGTGACGGTCAAATCGACCGACGGGCAAGAGATCGTCGACTACGCTCATGCTCTGTATAACGCGTGGGGAATCGGGCAAAAGGGCAAAGATCGCGGCGTGCTGGTCCTGCTCGCAACCCAGGATCGCCACTATTGGACCTATGTCGGCTACGGTCTTGAAGGTATCCTTCCAGACGGAAAAGTCGGCGGTTTCGGACGCGAAGTCGTACCCTACCTCAAGCGCAGCGACTTCGACGGCGCAGTCAGCCTGCTCACATCGCGCATTGTCGATGTGATCGCCCAGGACGCGGGCGTTCAGATCACCACCGCACAGCCACGCCGCATCCAGCCGATCGAACAACCCGCCCATGACGATGGCCTCTCTCCCGGTACGATCATCGCCCTTGTTATCCTGCTCATCCTCGTTTTGGCCGTGCCTCCGTTGCGCCGGTTGCTCTTTTACATGTTCCTGTTCGGCGGAGGCGGTGGTGGCGGAAGCTATCGCGGGGGAGGCGACTCTGGCGGCTGGGGCGGTGGTGGCTTCGGCGGAGGCGGTGGCGGCTTCGGCGGCTTCGGCGGCGGCAGCGGTGGTGGCGGTGGCGCCGGCGGAAGTTGGTAAGTGAATTGGAGAGGTTCTATGGCGGATAGCTCAGTCCCAGAAAAACAGATCACCGACTTCGTGGCTCAACTGCGCGAGGCAGCCGGAGCCAACCTCGAGAGCGTCGTTCTCTACGGATCCGCCGTCTGCGGCGACTACCATCCTGACTATTCCAATGTGAACCTGCTGGTGATTTTGAAAGACACGTCCCTGCCCAAGCTTCTCGCCATCGCTCCTGTGGTCTCCAAGTGGACGGGACACAAGCGGAACGCACCTTTACTCATCAGCCGCGCGGAACTGGAGCGGTCCGCCGATGTGTTCTCGATCGAGCTGCTCGACATGCAACTGCAGCACCGTGTCTTGCATGGTCCCGATCCCCTTGCCTCGTTGCAGATCCCGCGCCACCTTCACCGGGCGCAGTTGGAATACGAGCTGCGGGAAAAATTAATCCTTCTGCGGCAGCGCCTGTTGACCGAATACAAGGACGCCAAGCACACCTGGGACCTGCTGCTGCGTTCCTTGCCGGCTTTCACCACGTTGTTTCGCCACGCGCTGATCGCGCAGGGCCAACCGACTCCAGCCACCAAGCGCGAGGCTGTCAAAGCTCTCGCAGCCCTGCTCGCGTTCGACGAGTCACCCTTCGAGAATTTACTGGATATTCGCGAACATCGCGCGCATCCTCGTCAATTCCTGGTGCAAGACGTCGCGTCACGCTACCTGGCGGCCGTCGAGCAAGTCACCGCTGCTGTCGATAGAATACTGGATTCCCCCGGCGGATAAGCTCGCCGGTGATGTTTGCGAGGAGACTATATGGGCAAGGGTGTAATCGCAGTAATCATCATTGTACTGATTGCGCTCGCCATCTTCGGACAGTACGTCGGCGTTCGCAATACGCTGGTCACCAAAAACGAGGCCGTCAAGTCGACCTGGTCCCAGGTGGATGTTGTTCTACAGCGCCGCGCTGACCTTATCCCGAATCTGGTCGAGACGGTGAAGGCTTACGCGAAGCAGGAGCAGACGGTGTTTGATGACATCGCCAAAGCGCGCTCGCAGCTCCTTGGTGCCACTACGCCAGCGGATAAGATTGCCGCGAACAATCAACTGGACGGCGCAGTGTTCAAGGTGCTTGCACTGGCCGAGAACTATCCTCAGTTAAAGTCCAACGAGAACTTCATGCGTCTGCAGGATGAACTCGCCGGCACGGAAAACCGCATCGCGGTGGAGCGCAAGCGCTACAACGATACGCTCCAGGACTACAACACCTACGTGCAGCAGTTCCCGGCGAGCCTGTTTGCGGGCTGGGCAGGGTTCAAGCCGAACGACGCATACTTCAAAGCTGCTGAGGGCTCACGCGAAGCTCCCAAGGTGAACTTCGGGACACCCGCGCAGCAGTCTACGCCGCAACCCGCGCCAGCGCGGTAGACACGCACAAGCCAGTCCATGCCTGCATGGAGGGACGGGCATCTTGCCCGTCCCAGGCGGGTGGGACGCCCGCCACTCCACAGTTTTGCTTTCTAATCGATGGAAGTCGATTTCAGCGTCGAACTCGGCCGCGATGATCCCACCCTCGAAATTCCCTGGTCGGAGCCGGAAGGCCGCCTCCACTATTTCAACCTGAAGCTTGAGTCTTCCGCATTGGTTATGATCCCCGAGGCCGCTCAGTTTCCAGAGCTACGCGCGTTCCTGGTGCTGCTGAACTCCCCCGGATCTCCGCTGGAATCAGCCAAGTGCGACACATGGTCCACCACCGAACTTCAGCCGGAGGAAGAAATCTTTGGCGAACCCTGGAAGTTCGCTGTGTACGTCGATCTGCTCTTCACCCATTCCGCCAAGCGCGATTCGTTTTCGCACCATGAGCAGTACTTGAAAGCGCTGACCGGGTTGCTCCGTTCCGAGCCTGAGATCGCGGCGTCGGCAGAATTCATTCTTCGCCGCTGTTTTTATCATCAGGACAGCGAAATGCGGGAAGGCTTCTACTTCACGGCCTACGTGTTCGGCTATGGAAGCGACGAATCTCACGCTCAACGCAACTGTTCCGTCGCATTGTGCAACGTCAGTTGCGCCATGCTTCGAGGTTTTCCTGCTCCGCCGGGGCAGAAGTCCGCACTGTAATGTTGGCTGCGATACCGCCACGACCCCGACCGGCGGGTGCGCGATCGCTTCGCGCGCGACGCGGCAAAACTACGTACCGCGTACAACGCCGCACTCTGGGCCATGGAAAAACATCTGAAGAGCGTGAATCGCGAGATCAGCGAGGAACTCCGATCCTTGCGCTCCGAGATCGAAAAACAATTCGGGCTGATTGCCAGCGCGGCATCACGCCTGGGAGGCCCTTTCCTGCTGTACGCCTCTCGCAAGGAGGAGCAGCGGCTGGCTTCGGAACTGCTCTTCCACGTGGTCGCTTAAGCTTAGTCCGAGCGATCGAAAGTGCCAGCATCATCATAAAAATGGTAAGCAATCCCACGCTGGCCATCCCGATCGTTTCCGCGCGCTTCGGGAGAATCGAGACTCGCCCGTAGACGAACTCGATATGTACCCAGTACACGAGCAGGGAAGTCTGCCCTAGCTGGATGAGCGGGCTGAACCCCCAATCTCCTGCGCCCCACCGGCACCAGGCATAGCTGGCTGAGAGAATTACTAGCAGCAATCCCACGCGCATCAGGAAAAAGTACGGACTGGTGTGCCAGAAATCTTCTCGCGAGTAGATGTGCCAGGGCCGCGCGTCAAGCCAGCGCGCACCCTGCACCAGAAGTCCACCTACCACTGCCGACCCGAGAAACACGTGCGTCTCATGCTGCCGGGCCCAGTCGCTCACAAGGAGAAATCCCATGGCCAGCCCCGCAAACGCGAACGCGCTCCACGGAAAAATCGGGAACAGCCAAGGCTGGGGCACGCCGAGGTTGTGAACTCCATTGATGTAAGACTCCAGCGGCCACGGAAGCCACGCGGGCCGCCAGGTCGTCCACAAGGGCGGCGTTAGGAGGGAAATACCCAGGGCTGCCACGACTGCGCTGATGGAGAGTCGCGTTCGAGAATCCTTCCCCCCCGCCCCAAGAACAATCCAACACACGATCGCCATCAGCATCATGGAAACGCCGATCGTGTTCAGGATGTCGACCCGAAACAAATCACTCCGCGGCGCCCATCCCCAGGCGACCAGGTATTCCTGTAACCGAAACAGCAATCCCAATGCGAAGATCTCGGCTCCACGCACAAACGCCTTGCGTGCAATCTCATCTGGCGAGGTCCCTTTGCGTGTCATCTTGTCGACCACCAGCGCGAAGGAAATCCCCGCCAGAAACAGAAACAACGGAGCCGGCAACGTTCCGCCGAGCTGGGAGTACATGAAGAAACTGCTCTTGCGCGCTTCGGGCGAAAGCCACGCGTCGTAGCTGTGCGTCTGAAACATCAGAACGCAGGCCAGACCGCGCATCCAGTCGATGTAGGAAAGTCGCATGAGTGGCTCGGGAGCCGATCAGCAAGACGCTTTCAGGATTGCAGAATGCGCCCCAGGCTCCTGATCAAGGCGGGCGCTTCCTCACGCAGCTGCGCAAAACTGTAGCGCACGATGCGGTCCAACACTTTGTGTCCGGCGCGCGTCAGTTCGAGCAGAACAGCCCTGCCATCCTTGCTCGAACTCGCGCGCGTTATGAACCCTTGCTCCTGCAGGCGGTCGGCCAACTCGACCACAGTGTGGTGCTCGAGGCGAAGCTGCGCAGCTACTTCCTTGATGGTTGGCGGCTTTTGTTCCGGCATTCCCGCCAGTGCAAGCAGTAGCTCGTACTGCTGCGGCTGCAGCCCCTCGGCCCGCGCGGCATCCTTCCTGCGGCGCAGGAAACGTGCAAGTTGATAGCGGAACTCGGCCAGCTTTTCGTACTCGCTTTGCGAAAATATCCGGGACGTGATCCCGCGTCGCGCTCGCTGCGCCATTTGCCCCCCAGGGTCGCTGAGTGGACTCGTGCCTTGCTCCCGACTGCGGGAAGCTACTTCATCGCGTCCTTGGTCTTATCGACGCCCTTTTTGGTTTCCTCGCCGACCTTCTGGGCGCCTTTCTTGATTGCTTTGCCAGTCTTGCTTGCGGCGTCGGCGGTTGCGTCATACGCCTTCTTCCCGGTGTCCTTGGTCGCTTCTTCCGTTTTCTTCCCTGCGGTTACGGTAGCATCCTTGGTTTTGACCGCCGCATGCTCGGTTGCTTCTTCGGTCTTGCCGGCTGCCTTCTTGGTAGCATGGGCCGTCTTGTGCGCCGCCTTCTTGGAGGCGTCGGAGGTGTCCTCTGCCGCTTTTTTCACGTCGCTCTTCGCGTCCTGTGCCAGCAATACCGCGCCTGACACACTTAGCACCAACAACAACACAAATAACTTTTTCATGTTTTGACCTCGTTTCAGCAGACCTGCGGCGTACGATTATCTATGACAGCCGGACTCAAGGCAATGCAAACGAGTAAGCCTTGCGGGATTGGGTTTATGGGTGGGAGAGAGTCGTGGGTCAAACAAGCAGGTCCAAGACTTCGAGGCCAAGCAGTACTCGCCCTTTGATCGGCTGAACGTGATCGCGGCGGGTTACGGATCGGAAAAAATCTCTGATACACCACAATGCCCGCCTGTCTCATCTCTGTTCACTTCGACAGTAGCTGCACCGTGTCCCGGGCGAACTGTAGCCGGTGTTATAGCAATACTGGCATACCCGGGAGGCGAGCATCCCGAAGGGAAAATTCGGCGCCCGTTCCAACCCGGTTTTAGATCTGCTTCGGGCAGCTTTTCACACGAGCCCGGTGTTTGGTCACGCCGACGGCTCTGATGTCGGAGAATAATGCAAAATGTCGGCAATCATCGAACCCAGCTCATTCTGATTCAACGACCAATACCAATAAGGTTTCTTGTCGAGACGATTTCTCACGGCATTGACTAAAGTCGCAGCTTTGACACACGCATCTGGCTCTGGCTGGAAATAATCGAGCAACATGGTCATAGCCGCAGTCTTCAGAGAATTCTGGAACACGCCGCTCGCTTGGTTTGCGATAAACAGCGGAACGGGGTTTGTCTGCTCGCCTTCTTCTGTAAGGTACAGCTTGCAACATTCATGCCTGTTGGTTTTGCTGCGAACGAATTGGTATACCTTGCTCACTTGTCGCTCCGGGGTTGTTCCGCAACCAACTCGGCGCTGCTATTTTAATCAAAGTGCACACTTCCCGTTCACTCCGTCAAGTCCAATTCGGAGGTACATGTACCAAGGTAACGTCCGCGCACTGTTTAAACGGCGGCACGGACGGACCATGCTGACGATCCCTGTGGGGATTGGGGTCGGGCCTTTTGAGCGGATACTGACCTAAGCGCTCGCCTTTACTTCTTCTCGGGCTCTCCTCGAGACCAACCCAGCTGCCCAAGGTGCGCATCCACGATTTCTTTGATCTCCCGGCGCATCTGTTGCTCGGACTCGTTGGCTCGTTGCGCATGTCGCGCCACTGCGGCTTTGATCTTCTCCATCGCCTCACGCTGTTCTGGGGGTATGTTCTCCGTCTCCGGGTCCCATTCTTTGTGGACTTCTTCTGGAGTTGAAGCCATTGGGTCAGGTGCCTCTCCTTCGCAGATCTGATGAATGTATTATGCACCCGAGGCGACGGTCCGACGATACGAGGTCCCGCAGTAATTGGTATAAATTCGCCCCCCGCAGCCGGAGCGGCGACGAGGCCGTGTTTCTAGGCTGGCAGTCCTAAGCGGATACTCTCTCACCCTCTCACTGCGAGCCCCGACCACAGGGAGTTAAGGCGGCATCGACCCTAGCACAGACGCGGGAGTACAATCCCCTGCGATGACCAATCTCACCTCGGTACTCACTCAGCTCCGACAAGAACGCAACCGTCTCGAATCTAGACTGCAACAACTTAACCAAGCTATCGCAGCCCTGAATGGTGCTGGAACGGGGTCGGGGCGAAGAATCTCCACCGCTGGTCGTGCCCGGATCGCGGCAGCGCAACGGGCGCGCTGGGCCAAAGCTCGGGGGAAGGTTGTCTCTATCGCCAGCCCTAGAAGGCGCAAGCTCTCCGCGGCTGCTCTCGCTCGTATTCGTGAGGCTCAAAAGGCGCGATGGGCGAAGTGGAGAAAGCAGCAGAAGGGCGCCTGAACCCAGAGGCCGCCCCCAATGACTGCCGCTGATTCCAAGGACCACACGATCGATGTGCTCCAGTCCGAGTTGGAATACAGGCGGATCAAACAGGGGAGTATCTTTACCTGGAGTAGAGCATCAGAAAATTTTCGTTTCCATTGCGCTTGTTGGCCTCACGAGGTTGGCTTTTCATTGCCTTACCTACAACGCGGACCGTGAGTCGGTGACAGCCGAAACTTTAGAAGGCTTGACGGCTTGTGATCTTGGGCAGAAGAGTCGTGGACTTAACAGCCAATCAACGCTTTCCCCTTTCGTCGGATACCATGGTGGCTCTCATCCTTCTCGCAGTTGCTGCACTGGTGGCGACCTGGTGTTCGGCGTAGGAGCTGGCCACTCGGAAAATGTAATGAGCTATTGCGGAGTAGTCGAGGTGAGGAGCCTGGAGGATGTGCTTGGGGCAACGTGTGGGCGCTCGGCTGAATCACAGTGCTCCGACTGCGGGACGCTGCTTTGCTCAGCACACACCGAGCGCTGCCAACTGTGTGGCGAGAGCTTTTGCCAACCGTGCCTCAGCTTTCATCAGAGGGAGCATCCAAAGTCAGCACATGGAGAGCAACGAGCGCCGCAGGAAAGAAAGATGGCATAGATCGAGGCTTCAACATGGCCTTCGCTCCGGCCCTAGATTCGCAGGCCTGCTTCTAGCGGTAATGTGCCAGGGTTCATTTTTTCCCAACACCCGAGTTATCGAAAGTTTCCCCCATCCGCTTCGGTTCTGCCCTTATGCCTTTCGCTTTAGCGTTGAGAACTTGGCACAGCTTTCTAGCGTGACCCAACCGGGGTAAACCCGATGCAGGACACGTCCATTCCCAAGGCCCGCAACAGCGAGCCAACATATGCCTACTCGCTGGAAGAGATCAACCGCATGCAAGCCGTGCTCGCTGAGGTGAGGCCACAATCGTCGCTGTGGCTGCATTCTCTGGGCTACGACGGAGCGAAATTCAGGGCCAGCGCTGGTCGGACTACAATGGCTCAGTGATTCAGGTTCAACGCTCCATATGGGAAGGAATCACTGACGATACCAAGACTGACGCCAGCAACGGGGCAGTGCCGATCATCAGTGCGCTGGCGCGACGGTTCGACAAATACCATGCGCGGCTGAAGGTGCAGCCTGTAAAGTCCGGACCTGATGATCCAATCTTCGCTGCATCAAATGGGGAAGCGCTCCGATTGAACAACGTCCTTCGGTCGGCAATCTTGCCGGTGCTGAATCGTTGCGGAGAGTGTCACGAGCCTGAGGATGAGCATGGGGAAGCGGATCACGAGTATCGACGCGATGAGTCGCTTCCGGCTTGGCGCGGGGGGCACGCTTTCAGACGTGGCCTAGCGACGAACCTACACGACCTGGGTATCGACGATCACACCATCAAGGCGATCCTCCGCCACAGCTCCTTGACAGTGACCCAGCGCAGCTACATCAAGAGCCTGCCCAAACAGTCGGTCGCCGCGATGAACACTTTCGACAATTCGGTCACCGCGTTGGTACATGGGGGTGACACGGATTTGGGCAAGGACGGCAACCACTTGTTAAACTAGGCAAGCAGAATCAAATTGTTAGCATCAGAGGGCGCGTAGCTCAAGAGGATAGAGCATCGGATTTCTAATCCGAGGGTTGCAGGTTCGATTCCTGCCGCGCCTACCAAGTTATTTCTTTTCAACATCAGTTCACCTCGAACGCCCCATTTTTGGGCACTTTTGGGGACAACTTCCCCGCCACGCTCGCCAACCGGGCGACCAAGTCCGTCGTCGAGACATGGTCGTAGACCTTCAATCGCCAGCTGCACGCCACTGTGCCCGAGGACCGACGACACGATCTTCGGGTGCGTGCCCGACCGGCGCAGGTCGGTCGAGAGCGAGTGTCGAAAGTCGTGCCACCCGACAGCTTCACTCCGGCCTTCATCGCAGCCGGTTACACGTGTTTCCCGGCGTGAAGGGTTCGCCGTTCGCCGCCGCAAAGATCCAGCCGTCCGCGTCGCCCTTCCGAAGCGCACGCACCCGCTCGACGAGCGCTGCCGAGAGCGGCAGGTCCCGTCGCGAGCCCTTCGTGTTCAAGTCGTCCACCTTCCCGCCGTACACGCGGCGGAGGACGTGAAGCACGTCGCCCTCGAGGTCCGACCACTTGATGCCCGCAGCCTCTCCGATCCGCAGCGGTTCCGCTTCGGCTGCCGGGGGATATTACTCAGGCGGTCTTCCCGTTGTTCTTGTGGAACCCGGAGCTCGTTGGGTTTGTATCAGATGCTTTCGGCTGTGGTCCTTGGGATAGATCCGTGGGCAGGAGTGCCCGCGCCACACTGACCTGCAATATAATGGCGCGCATCGATGGCGCTTGCTTCCGGCACAAAGTTAGGTCCTTACGAGATTCAGGTGCCCCTGGGCGCAGGGGGCATGGGCGAAGTGTATCGCGCCCGCGATACGCGGCTCGACCGCGACGTGGCGGTAAAGATTCTGCCGGCGTCGTTTTCTGGAGACTCGGAACGGTTACAGCGGTTTGCCCAGGAATCCCGCGCAACGGCTGCTCTGAACCATCCCAATATTCTTTCGATCTACGACATCGGCGATGAAGGCGGGACGCCCTATGTCGTTTCCGAACTGCTGGAGGGCGAGACGCTGCGCGATCGGTTGCGCGGTAGCCCACTTTCTTCCACGCGCAAAGCAATCGAGTACGCGCAGCAGATTGCGCGGGGCCTGGCGGCGGCGCATGAGAAGGGCATCGTTCATCGCGACCTGAAGCCGGAGAACCTGTTCATTACCAGCGATGGCCGGGTAAAGATTCTCGATTTCGGACTGGCCAAGTTTACCCAGCCGGAGAACGGAGTCTCCGCCGATGCTCCGACAGTGCAAGTGGCGACCGAGGCCGGAATGGTGCTGGGAACGGCGGGCTACATGTCGCCGGAACAGGTGAGGAGCAAGCCGGCTGATGCACGGTCCGACATCTTTGCATTTGGGGCGATTCTCTACGAGATGTTGTCGGGCAAGCGCGCTTTTAAGGGGGATTCGACGGCCGACACAATGAGCGCGATCCTCAAGGAAGACCCGCCGGATCTGAGCGAGACGAATCGCAACATTCCGCCGGGGGTGGAGCGGATCGTGCGGCACTGCCTGGAGAAGAATCCTTCTGAACGGTTCCAGTCGGCGCGCGATGTGGCCTTCGATCTGGAAGCGCTGACGGACGTTTCTGCTGCGACGCGCGGCAGCATAAGAACCCTGCCAGAAGCCAGGTTCCGGCGGCGCTGGGTCATGTCGCTGGCGGCAGGATTGCTAATGCTGGCGTCGTGGGTGCTCGTTTACCGGCTGGCGAGTGGACGAGCCGCGACGAATCCCACATTTCACGAGATCACGTTTCGCGATGGAACCATCTGGGACGCGCGTTTCGCCCCCGATGGCCAAACGATTATTTATGACGCGGCCTGGGATGGAGGTTCGCGCGAGCTCTACTCCACGCAGCTCGCTAGCAGCGACTCCCGGCTGCTCGGCCTGCCATCGTCAGATATTCTGTCGATCTCATCCAAGGGAGAGATGGCGCTCACCTTGCGTCCCCGAGACCATTCGGCTTTTACCGAGATCGGGACGCTGGCCCGTGTGCCTCTGTCGGGCGGCGCGCCACGCGAGTTGCTGGAGAATGTTCTATGGGCGGACTGGGCGGCGGACGGCCAGTCTCTGGCAGTGATTCGTCCCGGCAACATCGGGTTTTCTTCTCTCGAATATCCAGTCGGGAAAACGATCTATCAGCCCAATGGATGGGTCGGTCATGTGCGGTTTTCGCCGAATGGAGAATTCCTGGCCGTGGCGGATCACATTGTCAGCGGCGACGACGGGCGGGTCGTCATCATCGATCAGCAGGGAAATCGCAAGGCCAGTTCCTCGTTCTACTCGAGCGTCCAAGGCATTGCGTGGCGTCCCGATGGGAAGGAAGTGTGGTTCACAGCGGCTCCCGCGGGGTCGCACCGCGCCGTCTATGCGATGGACTTCTCGGGCAAGGAGCGGCTGGTCTATCGCGCACCGACCGGACTTACGATTCTTGACGTAAACCGAAACGGGTTGGTTCTTTTGACCACCAACAAGACACGAGTGACAATTTCAGCGTTGCCGCCCGGCGAGACGCGGGAGCGCAGTCTTTCGTGGTTTGACTGGTCGCTTCTCTGCGACCTGTCAGCTGATGGCAAGCTGATTCTGTTTTCCGAAACTGGAGAGGCGGGTGCCGGCAACTACAGTATTTTTCTTCGCAAAACGGACGGCACGCCCGCGATTCGGCTCGGCGACGGATCATTCGGCAGCCTCTCTCCGGATGGTCAGTGGGTGATCTCCGAAGTCGGGTCGCCAACGAAACTCATGCTGTTGCCCACGGGTGCCGGCGAACCGCGGCAACTCACTAACGACACGACGGAACATTTGAGTCCAGGCTGGGCTCCCGGGGGCAAATCGATTGTTTTCTCGATGGCTGAGCCCGGTCACCGATTGAGAACCTACTCCATGGATCTGGACCGCGGAGCGACGCGAGCCATCACACCCGAGAACACCCTCGGCAACCTGGTGACCCCGGACGGAAATTTCCTTCTCGCGCTGGAAAGTCAACGGCAGCCCTGGCTGTATCCGATCGCGGGCGGCGAGGGGCGAAAGCTGAACTTTACCCTTTCAGCGGATGAACGGTTCGTGAACTTCATCAACAATGGCAAGAGCGTGCTGGTGCGTACGCGCAGCCTTCCGGTGAAGATCATTCAGGTGGATCTGGCAACCGGGCAACGTACGCCGTGGAAGGAGATTGTTCCGTCCGAAGCGGGCGTGCGAAGCATACCCAGAATTAGTTTCAGCGCCGATGGAAAGTGGTATGCGTATTCGCTTGGACGAGTGCTGTCGGACCTGTATGTCGTGGACGGTTTGAGATGACGGCCTGCCTTCGTCGCGAAACCAAGCCCATTTAAGTAACGCCTGCCCGGCGGTTAATTCCACACCGACCTTATGCTTTGAACCTGCGCAGCGTGCTTATTAGGCGGTCCGAGGTGTACACCACAGGGTCCGGACCCCGTTACTCCCGGCCAGTCGGGCGGGGAGTCCAGAGGGCATCGGATGACCCGGAACAGCACCACCCTAAACCGGGCATGCCATTCTTAGCGCATGCCCGGTTCGTAGTTCTCGCATACAGCCACCACATTCTGCTATTTCGGTTCTCCGGTGCTCGGATCCAGGAACAGCCTTCCATGTTTTCCCGGTCTGATCTTGGAAAAGTCGAACATTTGTGTGATCGAGTTTGCGAGCGCATCAAATGAGCCGGCAGGCAGCCGCTGTCCGGCAAGCCAATTGTCTTCGATGAACCGAATAATCGAAGTTTGATCTGTCAACGAGTGGTCGACGAAATTTAGCTGTGCCCACGGCGAGACAACCAGCAGCGGCTGTCTCACACCATAGCCACAGCGACCCAACCCGTGCGGGTTCATGGCGGCGTTTAGCCCCAGCAGGGAAAGAGCCGCATTGCCGCACGTTCCGGCTCCCGTCAGTACATCCGCCGGACCAGTCGAAGTGTTCATGATCGGGCCCATTTGGTGGTCATACCACCCGTCGGAGTCGTCATACATGATCACTACCGCAGTGCTATCCCAGGTCTTCAGCGCTTCGAGGAAGTTGATCGTGTTCACAAGAAAGGTCTGCTCGTCCAGCGGATTGGAATATCCAGCATGACCATCTTGATAAGCCTGTGCCTTCAAGAAGCTGACGGCCGGCAGATTGCCCGCTTCCGCTGCCGTGAAGAAATCCTGGAGGTCGTACTGGTGATTCGCCGGACCGCTATGGCCGATCTCCGAGACTGAGGCCGGCGGCGTGTGGGCCAGGTTTGCAGTCGAAGCACAGTAGTTGAAGAACGAGTGATGCGGAATGTAATCACCGGTTGTGCCGGACAACCCTGCCGAACTGCGGTGGCAGCCGGTCGTACCATTCGGATTCACGATTGAGAGGTTGAACCCGCCCATAAACGATCCCCAGGTCACACCCGCCGCGTTCAGCAGGTCGCCAATGTTCGTCGCACCCATCGTCACCTGGTTCCGCTTCGGGTTCGAGCAAACATCGCCCTTCGGATCCGGATCGCCGATCACGGTCAGCGAACCATCCGGTCCGCCGCTCACTTCATCGCCGGTTCCATTCGCGATTGCCACCACGCCGTTTGTCTGCCCCGAAATCAGATTGATTACTCCAGGCGTAGAGGGCCCAAAAGTCGTACTGTAGGAGTTATCGCTCATGGCGAAGTTCTGCGCATAGTTCCACAAGGCAGTTACTGTATTGCCATCGAAATATCCCATGACTTCGTTGCCACATTGTTGCTGGTGAGTTTCATTACATTGGCAAAGAAGCCGCTACCCGCTGGGCGAGCGGACCCGACCTGTCTATGCTGGCTGACGCGGGAATCCTGGACCTGGCGGATGAGACCTTTCGAGAATACGAAAGGGTGGTGGACCCGAAATACCTCGATCAAATCCGAGCCGAAGCCAAGCAGTTTTCCACAAAGTTGCTTTCTCGCAAGTCGAGCGTTGCGGAGTGTGCGATACGAAATTTCAAGAACGGGAAGAATACGATTAAGCCTCGGACCCTCCGAAAACTGACAAGAGCGACCCATGACCTGCAGAACGCACTTGTGCGACATGCGGGTTTTCGGTCCGCTGAAGCCTGGGCCAAGTCATGAGATCGTATGGACGGGAGGCGAAATCCTGCGTGGCAAACGCCGACTAAAGTGAAACAGATTTATGCATCTGCCGCAGTTGCAGGAGAAATCTGAGTCGCCGGGACGTGTCACGTGTCCACACTGGGAACAAATGAAACGCCCATCGACATGCTTGATCATCGGCCAAATTCTGGGCTTCTACGCAATAAGGGCAGCGCACTGGTTGGGGCATTCTCATTGCACGGTACGAGCGAGTGTAGCTGTAACCCTGCTCCATGGAGTGCGCCAATATGCGCCGCTTGCGATTGAAATGATCGAAAAAATTCATGTTTTCTTAGCCAAAAATTGTGAGGGACGTCACAGCGCATTGTGATCGCAGGTTTTACAATTTGTCGTGCAGCGCGGGAACTAAAATGTGCCGTTCCGGATTCAGTTTGTTAGGGAGACCCAGGTATGAGTTGTAAGCGATGCGCCTCGGATGAGCAGAAGAACTTCAGCGGAGAACTCGCCATCCATTTTCCGGGACTGGAGGGACTCGACAAGCCCATTGTGTGGGTGTTCCCGAAGCTATTGGTCTGCTTGGAGTGCGGCTTTGGGGAATTTGTAACTCCTGTCGCGCAGATCGAGCAGCTCAAGAATGACGGAGTGCCGCTCAGTCGCGTGGGTGACCATTCCCAAGCGCGGCATCAATAGCAGGCAAGAGTTCACTTCCTGCGTTTGCCTTCAACAAGTATGCTTCCGCGCCAGTAGCAAGAGCCGCCATCCTGACGTCCTCGTTGTTGTCCTGCGTTACGAAAATGATTCTCGAAGTGGGAGAACTTTGCCGAATGCGTTTGGCGGCTTCGATTCCGTTCAGGACTGGCATCCCAATATCAAGAAGGACAATGTCGGGATGCAGTTCTGTTGCCTTCTCAACTGCCTGAAGGCCGTCACAGACTTCGCAGCAGACCAGCCATTGCGGGTGCAGTTGCAATATTGAGCGGATTCGGACTCGCCAATCTAGAATGTCATCCGCCACGATAATATTGGTCAACAGATGAGGGCCGCCCGCATCTGGGGCCGCTGCGGTTCCCTTAACAGCAATTCTGTCCCGGTTGGTCTCATCGGCGCTCATGGACAAACACTCGCGGACGCTACCACGAGACAGTTGTAACGTCGCCTTCACATACGTACAGAAAACCGACTAGAAATTCTCTTGCTCGGCACCTGTCAAGTTCGGAAGCAGCCCTTCTCAGCAGATTCCAAATCTGTACTCGATTCGTCACGGCAATGACTGGTCCCGATCTGAATAGACGGAGAGGGTAAAAGACAAAGGCCCACCACTGCCAGAGAGCGCAACCCTGGGGCAAATGATGAGCCTCTTTGAGTCGAGTTCTGCGTAGTTTATATACCGATTGCTGCCCCAGTGCTGTGATTCACGTCACTAAGCATTGTGAGGAGGGACTTTCTACGGTAGATGTCTGCCTTCAAAAGTCCCCTTTCGCTCCGATCAAGATCTATGCCCGGGATAACAAGTCAGGAACGTTCGACACTTTCAAGACGCTCGTACTTGGTGCAAAGGCGTTAGCTCCGGGTGCGGCGAGGTTCGAGGACAGCAACGCCCTTTCCGAGGCTGTCGCGGGCGATCGGAGCGGGATCGGCTTTATTTGTCTTCCATACGTACACGGTGCAAAGGCACTCGCGCTGTCTGAAGAGGGAGCGCGAGCGTTGCAGGCCACCCGGCTGACCGTAGCGACCGAGGACTACCCACTATCCCGACGTCTGTGCCTATATACTCCCGCGAATCCCACCAATCGCTTCACCCGAAAGTCATCGAGTTCGCACTTTCCAAACAAGGACAACATGTTGTTGGAAATTCTGGGTTTGTTGCTCAAATTGTGGTGCCCCAACAACAGGCGGTGGCCAAGGAAGCTCCGCGCGACTACAAACAAGCGACTGAAGGCGCGGAAAGGCTCTCGCTGAATTTTCGATTTCGCACTGGAGAATCGGACCTCGACAATAAGGCGATAGTTGATGTGGATCGCGTCATAACCTTCGTTGCAGATCTTGGCTTCACGGGAGACAAAATTCTCCTTTTTGGTTTCGCGGATAACACAGGCGCTACAGAAAAGAATCGAGCGCCATCGCTAAGCCGCGCGAGGACTGTAGAAGATCAGTTCGCACGACGTGGGCTCAAGCCTGGTATCGTGCAAGGTTTTGGTTCCGATCTTCCGGTTGCCTCAAACAAGACAGAGGAGGGCCGGGAGAAGAATCGACGAGTTGAAATCTGGCTAAGGAAGTGAATTGCAATTCGTGGCTTTTTTCCCTCTGCTGGGCTAGGTTACGTTCGCAGAGCCTTTCGCAGAACGGCCCGGGAATATTGGTTGCGTCGTTAGGTGAGTGACTTTTTTGTTGGTGAAAAAGTGAGCCGTGAAAGGCGCTGGACTTCAGCGGGTGCAATTCCCGCCCGGGAACTGGCGCTTCCGAAATCGTATTCGAACCAGTGAAAAGAGTAACGCCGGGGTCTGGCATGACCCGGGCGTATCGTGGGCACATCCTTGGGCACAATCACGCCCTAAGACCGACCAATTGCGCCCAAAACAGAAACTGGGAAACCGAACAAGGCCAATACTTTGAGTGTTTGCGGGCCTCGGTTAAACTAACCGAGGGTTGCAGGTTCGATTCCTGCCGCGCCTACCAGTCTCGAACCTGTTCGTAGCTCCAGATCAACTATGCTGATTCCAGTTTACAGTTCATCATCGCGCTCCTTCGTGGGTTCGATGTCCCGTTTCGCTCGCCTCTCCCTGCTGCTGCTGTTCTTCACCGCCTTCTCTGTTTCTGCGGCGTTCTCTCGCCAACTTCAGGCCAACGGGAACAGCAATCGTGCTTACCGAAAGGCCAGCAAGAAAGCGCAGAAACAAATGCGGAACTATGCCAAGCAGCAGCGCAAGGCAATGAAAAAATCCTCTAAGGCACAAAGGAAGGCAATGAAACGCGCCCAACGGAACAACACGCACTATTGACCGCGCAGTTGGTGGAGCTTTATTCGGGCGAATCAACTGGTCGCACCAACCAGGAGCGAGGCTTCAGAGAGTTTCCCCGCTCAAGTAAGCCTTCTTGGTTCTGTATCCCTACGGCACAAAGAAAGCTCCGCTCGCGAGTTGCGCGCAGAGCGAATTTTCACTCGGATTGCTTGCAAGAGTTAATCGGAAGGTTATTGGAGGTTCTTAGCCGCCCATCAACGCGGCATTGACTCGATTGATCACTTCCTGGGCGTTCATGCCGATCGCGTGCACCGCCGCTACCACGAACAGCACCAGCAGAACCAGCAAAACTGCGTATTCGCTGATGTTCTGCCCCTCATCTCCCCGGATTCGTTCCCAACATCTACGTAACATCGAGTGTCATCTCCAGCGGCTTGACCCCACCGCCTGTTCCCAAGCAGCGGGCAAAAATAACTGCCCGTGTGTCTTTATTGTCGGTCAAGTAAACGCCCGCAGCCATGGCACGAAGGTGGGTCCCCACCCCACTGATTGAGGAGTACGACAGAGACGCCGCCCGAAGTTACGTGAACCTTTGGCGGGGTCAAGGTAAGCCTTTGATATACTTCATAAAATCCCCTTCGGGCCGACGTAGCTCAGTTGGTAGAGCAGCCGATTCGTAATCGGCAGGTCATCGGTTCAAGTCCGATCGTCGGCTCCATCGCCTATCCCACTCATCAAGAGGGAACTACTGCACAGCCCGATTTATGGGGATGGGCTGTTTTGGTGTCACATCGGTGTCATTTAAGCGATCTTGCATTTTCTCCATCGCAACTTTCGTCTCTGCGCTTATACGACCGACCATCGACCACACACACCGCTGCGCTGCGACCTACGCGCGCGTAAAAGTCCGAAGTTAGGACCCGCGAAAGGCTTGAGGCGGGTGGAGCATCCCTCCCACCCCACGGCAAACTCGGCGGGGCAGGGGCAGTGCAATCAGGTTTTCATCCTGCACGGGTGGCGGGATGAGCACAGCACCTGTGCGCGGCGGAGGTTCCGGAGTGAACGAACGAAAAGACTCCAATACTCTCGACTACAGAGCGGATTAACAGCAACTAGCAGTTGTGATAGCTGAACGATTCAGGGACACGAAAACCCGCGGTCCCAGGAAGCCACTCCAAAATGGGCGGCGGGCTTCTAGTGCCGGCAACAAGAGGCATTCACGGGATTCAGCTTTTGGGACTATGCAGTTCGGGTGCCTCCTTTACTCGCTAATAAAACAACCAAGGAATTGTGGCGCAGAAAAGCAGCCCGACAGTGACCACGACAAAAACAAAAGTGTGCGTTTTCATATAACGCCTCCGATTGCTATGGCTCCCTGGGGATTCCCCGAAGTTGACGCCGCCGGTTAATCTTCCCTAGGAGGCATGCTCTCTGTCTCTCTTCCATTATGGCCCCCTTGCATCCGCTGACTGTGACACACAGCACACATGGATGTGAGCAGTGCCGATGTAAAGCCGTCACGGTAAACTGTGATGGCGGTCACACACTTCTGGTCGATTTGGCAGGATCATCTGGCTAGGTGGATGGAGGTGCCTAACGATGATGCCGCCAGCACACCCTCTCGAAACCGAAGGGGTAGTTTCCGAACTTGCCACACTGTCGAGTGATCCCACGCTCGCGAATAGACCTGATCCAACGTTCCGTCCGAAGTTTCGAAATGCCGACGAAGTCATCGACATCGATTTCAGGCGGTTCGACATGGTGTCGCGCCGAGTGATCGCCTTCGCACCGACCTGGACTGGCACGACATTATGGCGTCGAAGTCCCAAAGATTAAGGCCAATTTCGCTGTTGAGCGAAAGGCCTGCAAGGCCATTTAAAGATTCTAAAGTCGCGCTCAGCGAAACACCTGACCAAAGCGTGTATGGGGTGATCGAACGGCTGGTCGAGGCAGGGGAACAAGCCGGCTTCACGGTTCCCGATCTGATTCTGATGCTGAATGGCGGCACGACACTTGAATCTCTACTCGATGTCATCGAAGTCAGGGCCAACGGGTTCTGTCTCCATCGTGAATCGAAGATCACTTGAATAATCCGGGGGGGAGGTGTCATGGCCACAATTCTCTGCATGGATGATTGCACTCTTGGTATGTCTGATTTGATTCAAATCTTGTCTGAGAGCGGATATCAGGTATTGGCTGCGGCTGACAGAGCTGCCGCCATTGAGCTTGCTTCCAACGATCATGTGGATGCCGTGATTCTTAACTGCCATCGTGAGCAAGACAACGCAGGGCTCGTTACCGCTCTGCGAATCTTGCAGCCTCACGTGGCGGTCGTCATGTTCTCCGGATATTGCGACATCCCTTGTTACCAGCTACACCTTGCAGATGCGTGTATTCAGAAGGAACGGACTTTCGGAGCGCTCATTCCTGTACTGCGGGCCGTTCTTTGTCAAAGCCGATACGGTCTGTGTCGGGCCTTCGCCGCATGATCCGATCGCACACTTGGCTCCTGTCCTGATCTCCTCAAGGGTATTTCGGGTCCACTACTCTTTCGTATTCACGAAGCTTCTCGTTCACTCGGCCCAGGATTCCCGCTGCCGACTCTACTCTCGATTACACTCATTTGATCCCACCAACACACAACCAACGCTCGCCTCAGGGACAATCGCTTCCTTGCGGAACATCGCCGCGAGTGGCTTCGGTGCTGGTACTTCAACAGTGGAATTGTAAGCAGTCTCATCCACTGGTAGTTCTACTGGTTCCCCCGCCCCCTTTGGCTTCTCTAACGTTGTCGCACGCTTCTATCGAAGCGCACTGGGGTGTTAGTGTCGAAAAGGGAGGTGAGCGAAACGCCATGATCCGCCGCATCGTTTTCATCGTCACCGCCATGCTGTTCACTAGTACCGGGATCTTTGCACAAACAGAATCTGCGCGCGAATCCGGCCCGGATGTCGCTTATTGGGTCGCTTTCTGGTCACGGCCACCAGTGTTTCTGTTTGGTCCGCAGCAGGAGGAATTTTTCAAGAATATGCAAGGAATCCTGTTTCCATACGATAACCATGACGAACCTGTGAATCCGAGCGCCCTGGATAGCGACATCCAATGGCTTAAGGATCATCCCAATGTACGCTTCTACATTGGCGGATACGCATCTTCGAGAGGCCCTCTGATCTACAATCTTGCCCTCTCGCAACGACGCGCTGACTGGGTTAAACAAGTTCTGATCAGCCGGGGCATCGCAGAAAACCGCATCAAGGTGGCGGCAGGCTGGGGAGAGATGTACCCCGTCTGTCCGGAATTGAATGATGAGTGCTGGGCCAAGAACAAAGTGGTCCGCTTTCATTACTCTCCCGATTAAGTTGAGCTGACATGAAAGGGAGACAGTCATGAAGAGAATCTTCGTTTTGGCAATCGTGCTCGCGATCTCAGTGCTGAGCAGGGTAAGCCTAGCCCACTCGCAGGTCGGCACGTTCACAAAGGCGCAGGTGGCAGACCGTATCCGCAAAGTGGAGGACGGCGTCGACGAATTTCAGAAGTACCTTAAGAACCGGGGAGAAAGCGCCCGCTCAAAAGCGCAATCAGCGCAGAGCGGCGGAACCTCAACGCGGCGTCGTCAGGGAAGTTCCTCAAACACACAAGCTCGCCAAGATCAGGCGAAGCAGACAAAGGATGAATTGGACGACGCGATGGACGATTTGAATCAATCCACCAACCGGCTGCGTCGCAAGTTCGATCCCACTCCAAACTACTTGGAGACAAAGGCGCAAATGGAGCGAGTCATGGACAGCGCTCGTCGCGTCAACCAGGTGATGACGCGGGGCAATTACGGAACCCAGGCGGAACGCTACTGGTCCGCTTTGCGGGCAAGCATCAATGACCTCGCGCGATCCTACGGAATTTCTCCGATGGGAGTTTGATTTACTAGACTTGCAGCCTGTTGGAGAACTGACCAATCGTACTTCATTATCCCTGAGCGTTACGCCTTCCAAAATGTCGGGCGGCAGTTTGTCTGGTTCTCAGCGTTCCATCCCAGCTAATTGTAATTTGACGTAAATCCCCGTTACATTCATCGGGCTTCGCGTTCCTCAAGACAGTTCAAACACAGCCACAGATTGCGTTCGTTTCTGTAGCCGTAGTCGCCCGGACTGATATGGGCCCAGCAGACTTCACAATGCTTCTGGTTCCAGCCATTCTTCACGACCACAGCACCTGATGGGAGCTGTTCCCCGGACTTCAATTTTCGGATTCCGCGTATTTGCTTGCCCGTCTCCTGCCGTCTCTGTCACCTCAACAGCGTCGGTCAGGTTAAAAAGGACCTTTGTCCACTTCTCACTCTTGTCAATCGATTCCATGGCCCGCATTAGCGCGCCTCAACGCGGTTGGCGTAACCTCCCCATTACACTCGTAACCGAAAGGTTACAAGTGAAATCGCCTGATTACGACACGTAGCACATAACCACCATGTGCAATTCCCTCTAAACCAAACTGAAAGCCGCCGGTTTCGCTGGCTCCTTGCGGATTTTGATGACAAAATACGCCGGGCCACCAAGCAGATGCAGGTCCATGCACTCCCCGATGCCATGAAGAAATCAGCCTGGAGGGCAATAATTGAGGTGGGATTCATCATCTTTCTTTTCTATTCGAATCTTCTGATGGGAGAATTCGAGCGCTCCGGTCTGGGGCTGAAGCGCGGGCTCTTTTGGGTAATGATGGATGTCTTCACCTTGGCGAATTTTGGAATTGCAGTGGTCGCTGCACTCCTCGGGTATTTGGTTTTTGAGTTCCTTCGGAAGAGATTCTAAGGGCGGCGCCTCTACTGGGTTGTGAGTAAATGCCTGGTTACCCCACTCGTCAACGTGTCATACTGTGGCCGCTATAGGGGCCTGACCCTGATGAACACCATTGAGGGCGTGTTCTTGATGCTTGTATTCTTGGCCTTTCTGACAGGGATCTACATTCTTATCTTCAAGGGTAGTCGCCCTCTGCAACCTGTTCCAGAACATCGTCGCTTATCCCGGTAGTTTGCGCTGCCATTTTTGTACGGAACGTTTAAGGGCCTTGATCTGAATTTGCGCGATCACCTAATGGTATCTAGGATGCTAGCGAATGCGATCCTCGCATTCGGCGTGATCGCCTCCCTTGGATTGTGGGTAACTACTTTGCTTATCGGGTAGCCCGCACGGCCAACAAGACATTGAGGGCGATTGGATCAATGGAAGTGATGGTCTTCCTGCTCGCTGTGGCAGTGCTCCTAGTAGCCCATCGCTGACGTAATATCTCTATTACGCTCATGGACCCCAAAAAAGGCGAACAGACGGCGAGACCGCGAGGTTAACAACATGAAACGAATCATATTCATTCTCGTACTGCTGACAGCCGTTGCCGCTTGGGGCCAGGAGGAGATTCATCACGCACCGAACGCTGAACAATGCAAGGATGATTTGGTTGTTTGGAGAGCGGAATCAAAAGCCGACGTTGTTACTCTTCCAATCAACACATTGTTGCAGCGGTCAGCGTACCTAGCAGAGTGCTACAACGTTCTTCAGGATGGCAAAGACACTGAGTCGGCGCGTTTGGCGGTTACTTGGCAAGGGCTCTACGATAACCACGCAATCAGCCGTGCCATGAAGTTCATTAGCCGACATGGTTTGAGTCAGCAATTCGAGAAAGAGGACGCGAAGGGGGCTCGTTAAACCAGCAATCAACCTCCCCTCGACCAGTCCTTTAACGAGACGATTGGCGAAAAATCGCGGTAAAGTTTGCCGCCGACTCCCCGAACCTGGCGGGCATCATCAACTTTTCGGACCGTGCAGGAATCGAAGTTTCGGTTTGTTCCCCGTCCCACTTGTCCGCCACGTCTTCCTTCTCGTCGTATTCGGGTCGAACCGTGTTGTGAATGTGATGTCCTATCTCGTGGAAAAGGACGTGGCCGAACCCGATGTCCCGCAGCATTGGTATGCGAAAGGGAAAACCCTTAAGCTCAAAACAATCCTGTCTACACCAAGTTCAATGTATGCCGACGAGTCCCCTGAGTGCCCCTGGTAGCGCCCGAGGACGCCTGACTTGTCGAACTTGCGTTTACGAGACCAGACTCTACCGACGCGATCCCTGCGCGACAAACCTGCCGTGTTCGTCAGTACGACGCAGTCCAAGCCGATCAGGTACTTGTCTGGAACTGCGCGGAACAGCTCTTCGACGATTGCCGATGTAGAATGCGGATCATCAACGCCCATGCGACGCGCCCACGCCATTGTCGTTTTCGTCCTCATTGCGTCTCTCTGCTGGGCAGCGGACAAGAGAGAAGAAGAGAAGACAAAACCTGCTGATTCCATCCAGGAACTGCAGCAGCAGATCGAGAAGATCCTGAAGGATACTCAAACGCCGGGCGTCTCGATCGTGATCGTGCACAAGAGCGGACCTGAGTGGGTGACGGGGCTTGGCATTGCTGACGTGGCGAGCAAACGCCCGGTCACTGCCGACACGCTGTTCCGCATCGGTTCGACCTCGAAGGCGTTTGCGTCGTTGTCGATTCTGTTGCTGGCGGATCAGGGCAAGCTGTCTCTTGAGGATCCGGTACACAAATTGGCGCCTGATGTGTGGTTTAACAACCCCTGGGAAGCGACGGATCCGATTCGCGTTGTGAATCTGCTTGAGCACACGACCGGTTGGGATGACATACATTTCCGCGAATACGCAAAGAAGGCCCCTGACTCGATGAGGTTGAACGAGGGCTTGGATTTCGACCATCATTCGCGAACGTCGCGCTGGCGGCCGGGCACGCGCATGGCATACTGCAACTCCGGGCCAGCGGTGGCCGCCTACATCGTCGAGAAGATTACCGGGCAGCGCTTCGAAGACTTCGTCGAGCAAAATCTGTTTGCTCCGATGGGGATGAAAACAGCGACGTACTTCCAGCCACCTGCAGGAGTGGCGACCACGCTTTATCACGATGACGGGAAGACGCCGTACAGCTACTCGCACATTTTGCTGCGGCCATCAGGAGCGATCAACGCTTCGGCCAACGACATGGCGGCCTATGTGCAGTTCCATTTGAACCGCGGCGCCGTGAAAGAGAAACAGGTCGTACCTTCCGCCGATATCGACCGCATGGAAAGTCCCAAAAGCACGTGGGCCGCCAAAAACGGCATGAAAGCAGGCTACGGACTCAGCAATTTCTGGAGCGTTGAGGAAGGATTCGTCTATCACGGACACGACGGGGATATTGAAGGCGGCTCTACCGATATGAGCTACATGCCGGATTACGGCGTGGGATATTCTTTCAGCCTTAATAGTGAAAGCGAGACTGCGTACGAAAAGATTGGCAAGACGATCCGGGCATACATCACGAAAGGACTGCAAAAGCCTCCTCTGCCGCCCGTCGCCTCGCTTCCCGCGGATGCGGCAGATTACGCGGGGTGGTACGAGCCCGATTCTCCGCGCGTCGAGCTGACGCATTTTCTGGGCCGTCTGGTGAGATTGAGCCGGATTCAGTTCCGCAACGGAACATTGTTCATGACCGAACTGGGCGGGAGAAATGACGAATACCTTCCGGTTGCTGGCGGACAGTTTCGGCATGTTCCGAAGAAAGATCCGCCATTGCCCATGGCGACGCTCGCGTTGCTGAGCGTGAGTCCAGAAGGCCGCTTCGTGCAGGATAGCCTGGGAATAACCATGAAGCAGATTCCGGGCTGGTTTGCAATCAGCGAAATTGTTCTGGTGGCTTTCGTCCTACTCTCGGTGATTGCGATCGTGATTTATGCCCCGTTCTGGATTCTTGGCGGACTAAGCCGCAGGCGTCGGCGTCCGGCAGAGCGGGCAATGCGCGTTTGGCCGCTGATTGCCGTGCTGAGCCTCATCGCCTTCGTGGTGATTTTCATCTTGAGTACCGACGACCTGATCGAGCGCATGGGCAATCTGACTCCGTGGTCCTTCGGACTCTTAGCGATGACTCTCGTGTTTGCGATCGCGGTACTGGCCAGCCTCATCTCGGTATTGCGCGCGGGAGGCGAGGTGCGGCGTGGCGTTCGTCGCCTCTCGATCGTAGTGACGGCCGCGCTCGTCATTGCTGCCGCTTATCTCGCTTACTGGGGCATCATCGGACTAAGAACGTGGGCATGAGCGACTGTCCAGCCGGGCCGGTCTCGAGATCCTCATGTGCTAGTCTCACGGTGTGAACCGTCCCCGCGGTCTTACCCTGACAACAATCCTGATGGCAATTTGCAATGCCTTCGGTTGGATGGTCATCAATTACTCCTCCCCTCACGCTGTCAGCACGTTCATCGTCCTCATCGTTCTAATAGGAATCGGCTACGTGGTTCCTTGGGCGTACCGGCAAGGCAAGAATTGGGCCAGGATTCCGGTTCTTTTCACATCAGTTCTAACGATTGTGAATCTGCGGTCTTGGAACTCGCTCTCACCAAATCTATTGAAAACACCTAACCGTGTAATGCTGGCTTCCGAATTTGTGCTTGGCGCTTTTCTGTTGGTTTGGCTAAACACAGCGAGGGTCCGAGCATTTTTTAGGGGAACAGGCCCAGCTGGTTGTTGAAATATCCCCATTACACGCAGTTGCGAAATCGCCGACCGCTGCCGAAAGCCAGAGTCACGGATCTCTGGGATCCTCGGCGGGCAAAGACCGCGGTTCGTTGATATAGCCCTCCCGACTGGTTTCCGCAGTGATCACCGCGCTCACGTAGAGGCGAACACTGCTGCCTGTGGCACGGTTGACCAGGTCGCTGAGGCGTCCGACTTCCTCGGGGGAAATCGGGTGCGGCGAGCGCACCACCACCCAGGCAACCGTCGTGCCTTGGCTTGCCGAGAACGTTACGCTGACGAGGTGCGCCAAAGGGGTATTAGCCACTTCGCGGGACAGGATCCTGCGGATGCCGTTCTCCAAGAGCGATTGCGCGATGGCTCGACGGAACATCACAGTGAAGTGAACGGCGAGGACTGCAAGGAGTGCAAGAGAAATCAAGCGCGGTATCAAGACCTTGTGCGCTTGGTCCGCAGCTTGCGGCCGATGTCCGGCGAAATAGAAGACGATCATCGCGCCGATGGCGATCGCGGTGAAGTTCGCGAGAAACAACAGGAAAGCCCCGGCTGCGAGTCCTGGCAAGTGGTGCGTCAGCAGGATGCCGCAGGACGTCAAGGGAGGAACCAAGGCCGTGGCAATGGCCACGCCGACGATGACGCCCGTTAGGCCTGTCGATACGTAGGTGAATCCTCCGGCGATGCCACCCACCAACCCTATCAATAAGTCAAGGATGTTGGGTGACGTGCGCGAGAGGATCTCGCTGCCCATCGACAGGTTATGGCTCGCCAAACCAACTGCGCAGCCGATCGCCAGCACCCACGCAGCGCCAGCGATTTCCGAGACGAGAGAACGACCTAGCAAGGGAATGTTCGCTTCGGCGAGTCCAAGAGCGATGCCAACGATCGGACCGAATAGCATCGCAATGAGCATCGCGCCGATGATTACGGCCGGAGAGTTCTGCAGGAGTCCAAAACCAGCCATCAGGGTAGCGGCCGCGTTCATCGCCAGATAGGAGCCGGTTAAGGCGCTACCAGAAGTCACCGACTGACGTGTCGCCAACCGCTGAGCCTCATTTCTTCGAAGGTTAAATCCGGAGATAAAACCTGACTTCGCATTTATCATCATGATCAGGCCCCTCCTGCCGGGGTCATCTTGCGCACACGGCCTCAACTTCTGTTCGAATTGAGGTGCGTAATACTCATACTTCGTGTTCCGAGCATTGCCTCGAATGTCGATCCCATCGCGCACCGAGTCAACTGGCGTAATATCCCCAATCCACTCATTGACCACCACAGGGGTCCCGGTAGACGAACAAAAAGCGAAGGCGTAGAATGCCCTCTCTCGTGGACGAGGGGCGCAAACGCGTCTTGCTGATTGCGGCTGCCATCCTGGCTGCCCGGAGGCTGACTCAACTCCCCGCCGGTCGCACACCGGCATCAATCTGCGCCATTTCGGACGCAATCCAGTTGGCCATTCAGATCATGGTTGAGATTGACCGGCTGTGGCCGGCGAAATAAGAACACCCTAGTTTGCGCGAAAACTGGGGTGTCCCATCGCTATGCATCGCTAGTTGTGGATTGGGCGAAAGATTACATCCGAAGCCCCGGTTTGTAAAACACCGGCTCAACACAGGAAGCGTCTGCACCGCCGGATTTGCGATTGGAACCACAATTGTCTTAACGGAGAGTCCGCAAGGGACTTCCTCTCTTGGTGGCGGGAGCGGCTGCACTTCCTTCACCGCAACGACTTGCACGGTATTTCTGAATGCCAACCTGACCGTGGTAGCCACATTCAACTAGAAGCGTAAACAAAGCACATGGCCCGACAATCGGTAGATCGAGGCATGCTGTTGCATCTGCTAACTGAAAACGAATTGACCATGCCTGAGATTGGGAAGCGGGCGGGCTGCTCGCGGGAACGTGTTCGGCAGCCGGCACAAGAACTCTTAGGCACAACTGGATGGCAAGGAGAACGAGCGAGGCCCGACCGCAGGCTTGAGGCTAGCTTTGACAAAAACCTATTTGTTCAGGCTGCAAGGCGACGCGGCTTCAAACCGTCAAAGCGTGAACAACCGTACGATTGGTACACGAGAAAGTTGTACGTCGAGGGGAAATTGTGTCTGCTGAGGTGTGCAACTGAGAGCGTCGGATATCGGCGTTGGTACGTGAGACTGCGGAAGCAACGGGAGAAGGCAGAAATCAACCTTATGGAGCTGGCGAATGGAGATTTTCTGATAAATCCGACGAGCCAGATGCCCACTCTACCAACGATTTTTTTGGCTTGTATGATCCGGCGTCGACGAAAAAAATATGAGCTACCTCGTCACTGGCGGAAGTACTTGAATAACTGGTCGGTGTTTAGAAGGCAGGGGGGCAATGCAGCTCAGACGCGCTGGGCGAAGCATAAGAAAATGAAAATGTGAGTCCGCTATTTCTCTCCAAACGTCCCATCAATGTTCTGCATAATTCTTTCTGCCCATTAAACAGCAGCCGTGACCATGGTGCTCGCGACAAGGGCGGAAGGGCTTCATTGCTGCCGAGCAACGACTAGCGACCATTTACAAACTAGACTGCCGATTGACTACGGACTCGGCCTGGTCCATTGCTGGCTGCCTTGCTTGGGGTAGGAGGGCTTGCCAGTGTCGGTCCGGGCGAAACCTGTTAGCCCCGTTTTGAGTGCTCCAAGACTCAGGCGGGGCGTTTTTTTTAGGGTGTCATTTCAGGTGTCAATTAACGTGAATACTAGGCGCATTCTGTACGCGTCGCATGCGGCGGGAACGTGCCAAGTTATTGAGTAAGGACAGGCAGGAACCAATAAACCGCATTCGTAATCGGCAGGTCATCGGTTCAAGTCCGATCGTCGGCTCCATCTTTTCAATACCTTCCGCCAATCTTCATTGCACTGATTCCCGACTGTGACGTGAATTGTGACGTGTGGCCTCCGCATTGCGCTGGTTGATCGCGTCACGGATGATGCCCGTGTCTTGATGCTGGTAGCGCATCGTGAGCCGGACATCGGTGTGGCCCATCGCGTCCACGGCCTTCCCTCCGGGCACTCTTTTTATAATGGGTGCCCATGTCGACGGGGATCGGATGACCAATTTCACCTTCACCAACAATCTGGTGGGCGCCGGCAAGCAAGATATTTTCCCACCCGGCGGAGGACCAAAGAACTGTTCATTTCAGGCGGGAAAACAGCCGCCCGCGGGAGTCCTGAAGAGTTGCTTCAACAATTTCAATTTCAGCCACAATGCCATCCTAGGCTCGAAGGGGGGCTGGCCCAACGGCAATTCCTATCCTTCGAATCAGGCTGCGGCAGGCCTGCTCGATTTCAGCGAAGGTAGATATCGGTTGTGCCGAAATAGCCATGGAGAAGGCAAGAAACCCTCGCCCGCTCTACAAGCGGGAATGGACGGGAAGGACCCGGGCGCGGACCTGGATGCGGTGTTTGCAGCGACCAAAGGGGTAGAGTGACCCCACCAAATCACCGCTCTAAAGAATTATCGAACACCCGCTACGGCGGCGTCTAAGGCCTGTTCGTCTGCCCCTAAATCCTTGCCATCGGTGCCGGCACCGGCATAGGGACTTGACGCTTGCAGTTGAAAGCGGGTTAGCGGTGAATGGCCCGAGCTCACGAATTTCACATCGGCCACCGAGGCGGGAGCATAGTTCTGCGCGGGCCATTTGCCGGTCGCGCCGATGAGCACATTGTGCGAAAACTCGGACTGCTTGAAGCAGGCTGTCAGCACGCCGGCCGAGGGCTGCCGAAACGCGCAATTCTCCGCACCGCCCCCGGTCGTGGTAATCCCATCCCCCGCAGTGAAGATGTTGTTGGTCCAGAGAAAGCCGTACATCTCGGGATAGGACTTCATATTGCCCACCACTATCATCGCGACTTTGGCATCCTTACTGAAGGCCGTCACGTGATTGATGGCCACGTCGTGCAAAACGGAGATGTGATTTCCATTGGACTGCTGGAATAAAACGCCGGCGCCATTGTAAGTCGTGGCACTGATATCATCCATCACGACGTCATGAATGCTAATGTTCCACATGCCCAGCGAGAGCGCTCCTGAATCGGATGCACCATTGCCGATCTGAAACCCGTTGCCGGTGTGGCTGATGCGGTTGTATCGCAGGGTAAGATCGTGCACCACGCAAAGCGGGCATAACCCGTTCTGGTTTTTCGGGGTCAGCAGGATGGCGAATCCAGTCTGGCTAAAGCCACCCCAGGAGTTTTCGAGCACATTGCCTTCAAACAAAACGCGGACCCCGTTCTTAAGCTCGAAATGATTCTTGACGATAAAGGGATGTCCATCCCGGCCACCCACAAAGCCCGGCTGGCCCCGCATCCACGTCAGGGGCTTATAAAAATGGTTGCGCCGGATTTCGATGTCTTCGGGAGAGCGATCGGCCGCGCCGCCTCCAAAGATGATGTTCTCGCCCGCCGCCTCGAGGAAGTTGTTGACAATCTTGTACGGACCCATGGGATTGGTGCCGAGGCCGCCCCCAATGGCCTGCGAGTCACCGCAGGAGCCCGAAATCGCCACGCAGTGGAAGTCGGAGAAGAAGGAATCTACGATCGCGACGTAGGTGTTTCCGCTCAGCATGAGTCCGCGAGTGGTTTCATCCTGGGCCGTTCCATGGAGCCACGATCGGTCGATGACGATGTGGTCGGAAGTGCCGCCGTGCTGGTTGATCACGAGGTTATAAACCGTGGCTTTCGGGGTACTACGGGTAATCTCAAGGCCCAACAGGCGATAGTGATTCGCGCCGTCCGCCAGGATGATGGGCCCGCTTCCGGTACCGGAGAACGCGATTTTGGGGAGGACATTGTTCGACAACGAGCATGCCAACGGCGGTCTGCCGGGAAGGGAAGTCACTCCGGCGTAGCAAGGGGTAAGGCGGGTGCCTTCGGGAGGCAACGCGCTATCCGGGGCGCTGGTCCGCAACATGATCCAATGCTCGTCATCACAATTTTTTGCCGGTAGGATGAAGGTACCCGTATAGGTTGTCCCCGCCTGCAGCTGGATGGTGTCGCCGCACTTGGCGGAGTTCAGTGCCGCCTGTAGGCTGGCGCTGCTCTTTGCGACCTGTGTTCCGCCCGGGGTTGGAGTATCCAATAACGAACTCTTTACGTAGACCCGCGGCAGTTCCGCGGGACCGTCGACGTTTGCCGCGTTGGCTTGGGAGACATGAATGGCCAGAGCACGCGCGATGCTTTGTCCCGCAATGTCAACCGCTTCCACGGTGAAGCCAAATGCACCACGTTCATTGGTGATCCCGCTGATAATGCCTTCGGCCGCGTCCAGAACGAAGCCGGTCGGCAGGGAGCCGGCGGCAATTTCCCAATGATAGGGCGCGGTGCCTCCAGACAGGTGCAGAACCGCCGAGTAGGGATGTCCTTCCACCGCATCAGGAAGGCCGGTGTTTGCGAGCGACAGAATCGGAGGCAGCGCGAGAGCGCTTACGCTGACCAGGGCGATGCCGTGCGTCGTCGGGTCTGCCTTGCTGGTCGCGGTCAGTTGCACCGTTGCGGGTGCGCTCACGTTCGGAGCGGTGAAGAGTCCAGTCGCCGTGATCGTGCCCGCCGAGGCTGCCCACGTAACTTCCGCATTGCTGGCATTGGACACTTGGGCGGCAAACTGGTGGGTGCCGCCCGCAGGCAATGCAAAGCTCGCGGGCGAAACCAGCACTTGCACGGGAGACTTCGTGGTCTGGGCCGAACTCACCCTGATGGCGAATCTCTTAAGGCCTTGTGCGCTGCCCGTGCTATCGCCGACCGAAATCATGAATGCGTAAGAACCTGTATGTGTGGGATGGCCGGAAATGGCGCCTGAAGTGGTTTGCAGGATAAGCCCGGGGGGCAACTTCCCAGACCGAACAGCGAAATTATAGGGAGCCGACCCACCGCTGACGGCAATGACGGCGTTGTAGGCGCTGCCTATCGCCGCCGGAGGCAAGAACGCGGACATCACAATGGGCGTGGCTGTGGGGTTGTTCGTCGCAGGATTCCCGGCGTTGAGCGAAGAGCAGCCTATGGTGAATGCTAACGCGATCAACAACCATACAAGGGCAAATCCAACGCGTTGCTGGCTTCTAGAAAAGTTCCGGAGCACTCTGGAGCGGGGGCCACCCAGGGTCAACATCAGACCGTCCTTGAAACGGATTTTGGGGACTTCAACGTTTGCAAGTCCTGTTATGGCAATGTAAAGAACCGAGGTTAGGTTACATAGATAACCTTAGGGCATTGGCTGGTCGAGACACAGAAGTGCATTCGCTGCACAGCGGAATCGCAGGTCTCAGCGGGACTGCTAACCGCTTACGCGACGAGAGGCTGTGCAAGAGGGTACAGTCCGATCTGCGAGTTTTTCGGTTTGTTGCGGTCCTGTGTGCTCGAACACGCTCGACAGAACACTTTTCCGCAAGAGTGTGCCGAGGAGTGTGCGCGCCACACACCGGGGGAATACTCGGTAGGCCATGACCTTTCGATTGGTTGTCTAAAGTAACGAGGCTGCACGGCGAGAATTCGGTGGAGAATTCCGCGCTGCTTCGACGCTGGCTCCGGCGGCCGGTGGATCGCCCGGTATGGTCTTTCCGAGTGCGGCGTGATCGTGTTCTGAAGGACCCAACAAAACCTTGCGCAATGACGGACCAGTCGTACTTCGAGCGGTTGCCGCCGCTTCGGCTTCGTATCGCCGCCGGACTTCTTCGTTTTGTAGGAAGGTCGAAATTGTGGCAGCAAACTCAGCGGGCGAGTCCTCGAGCAAGATGTCGCGCCCATGATGAACATCCAGGCCTTCCGCGCCCACGGTCGTGGACACGGTCGCCTTGCCCATCGCCATGCCTTCGTAGATTTTGATGCGCGTTCGGCCGCCCTTCATCAAAGGCACCACGAAAACAGCGGCTTCGCGCAGATGGTCGACGACGGAGGAGACGGTGCCGGTGACCTCCACGGAATCGGACGCCAGTCTATTGACGCAGTCTCGAGCGCGGGGATCACGATGGTTTCAGCGGTCCCGGGCAAGACGGTGCTGCACAGCACCACCAGGTGGAAGGCATCTTTCGTCCTTAGCACTTCCCCGACAACACGGCACACCGGCTCGATGTAACCCAGGTCAAGCTTGCCGTTGCGCAAGCTGGGAGTGCCAACTCACAAGGAAGACGGCCGACACCGAGTCCGGACGTTACCTGCAGCCGGTGAGCGGCGTGGGCCTCGGAGATCAGCGTGCCGACCCGCGGCTCGACGATGGGACTGCGGCCCGTGACCGTGCCCAGGTAGGTATCTAAGCCCGAAGACGCTAATGGATCGACTCATGGGTGTGACGCTATTCCTTCGGCGGCTCATCGTGAGATGAAAGCGAGGGATGAGTTCTGAGCTTGGGCAGGCGCAAGCTGGCTACCGAACGCGGCCTGCGAATGCATCTCTCCCGAATCTGAAGTGCTGTCGATTGAATCGTGGCCGCCTGCAAAAAGACGTCATCTTTCGCGCTGTTCGACAGAATCATCACAGGTGAATACGTCCGTCGCCGTCGCCGCGGGTCACGTGCATACGGTCAGGGGCGCCGACTTCGGAGCGCAGCGCGTCTGCCACGGCCTTGGAGACAGCCAGCAGATAATTTGAGGAATGGCTGAAAAAGCCAAGCTTGCGCGACTCTACCTGCCAGTCGCTATGCGTCTGGTTGGTCACTATCACCTCTGCTCCGAGCTCTCTGAGGGCATTCCGCGTCAGGGCCAGCATTGCGCGCAAATGCTCCCTAGCGGCCAACCCGTCCAGGATGGTCCCAACCACCAGGTCGCCGAAATTGCTGTTATCGTTCATCTTCGTGACGAGGGCCACGGACCAGCCTACGATCTCTCCTCCTGAGCGCAGAACAAAGCGCTTGAGCCGCCCCTGTGTATCGGGATACAGATCGGCCAAGGTGCGCTCGTCGCGCACCAACGAGAAACTAAGCTCTGCGCGACAGCGCTCCCAGACTGCATCCGTCCCATTTGGCCAGGAGGTTGCCAGTTCGAGCGAGTAGCCGTGCAAAGCCGGACTTGGGTGAGCCAGGAGCCAAGCTTTCAGCGCCACCGAAGCCAAACCGCACACCGCCCCAGCCCTGGCCACCCGTCTCCGGTTGCCGCTGCGCAAGGGCCCGATCTCGCTCAAGAACCGCGACGCGCTGATGACCACGAACTCGAATGGTACAGGGTTCACCCACCACCCGGCAGCCTTCAGCAAGCGCGGGAGCGGATTCGTCTCACTCCCCATGCCAACCGCATATGCGTAGGGACTGCGACTAGTCACGAACTTCAGCATTTGCAGGCTCACACCTGAGAATTTCCGATCCACCAAGCCTTCACTCAATGGACTCTGGACATTGACCAGCGGAATCGTTTGCCTCTGCAGCCAGCCCGGTTGCTCCGTGAGGAACACTCCACCCCGCACTTCTCCCCCTTGATCGACAGCAATGTAATGGTGGGAAGAAATCCCTCCGGGTGCCTGGTTCGGCGTTTTCGCCGATTCACTCTCAGGCAACAGGAACGGGGGGGTCACGTGGCTGCGCAAGCGCTCATTGAAGGCGCGGCAGCCCGGGATTAGCGAAG
>Ga0306921_10000123_pt1 | contig 55426 bp, 52 predicted proteins | sample sta12Cox44000080_FD_203760 | JGI IMG/M metagenome (GOLD analysis project Ga0306921, IMG submission 203760) | Lab enrichment of tropical soil microbial communities from Luquillo Experimental Forest, Puerto Rico - statoxic.12C.oxic.44.000.080 (v2)... | ecosystem: Environmental > Terrestrial >... | reverse complement strand
CGCGCGCGGCCTCGCATCTGCGGCCTCGACGACGGCGCGCGCGTGCAGACCACGGATCCCGACGAGATGAAGGCTCATGCGCTCGACGTGGATGGCAGCTATCTCTTCCTGCAAGGACCGCCCGGGACGGGGAAGACGTGGACGGGCGCGCGCATCGTCGTGCATCTCCTGGCCGCCGGGCGCCGCGTGGGCATCGCCGCCCAGAGCCACAAGGCAATTCACAATCTGCTCGCGGAGGTGGAAAAGGTCGCTCGCGAGCTCGGCGTGCGCTTCAAGGGACTCAAGAAGTCGTCGTCGGGCAACTCCGAGTCCGAGTTCACCGGCGAGTTCATCCGGAGCGACCCGGACAACGCGAGCTTCGCGAACGCCCCGGCCGACGTGCGGCTCCTCGCGGGGACGGCCTGGCTCTTCTCACGCCCTGAGCTGGACGCGACGCTGGACTACCTCGTGATCGACGAGGCCGGGCAGGTGTCCCTTGCGGATGCGCTGGCCATGGGCACCGCCGCCCGCAACCTGATCCTGCTCGGCGACCCGCTTCAGCTGGCGCAGGTGTCCCAGGGTGTGCATCCCGTGGGCTGCGGCGCCTCCGTGCTCGAGCATCTCCTCGGCGACGCTGCCACCGTCCCCGAAGACCGCGGCATCTTCCTCGAGCGCAGCTTCCGCATGCATCCGGATGTGGCCGGGTTCATCTCGGAGATCGTCTACGCGGATCGGCTGCACTCGGATGAGTCGGCGAAGCGGCGGACGACGTCGTTCGGGACGGGCATCCGCTTCGCGCCGGTCGAGCACGAGGGCAACAAGTCGTCCTCGGACGAGGAGGTCGTGAGGATCGCGGAGATGGTCGCCGGTATGCGCGGCGGCCGCTTCACCAACGCGGACGGCAGCACGCGACCGCTCCGCGACGACGACTTCATGGTGGTCGCGCCCTACAACGCGCAGGTGCTGCGCCTGCGCGCGGCCCTGCCCGCCGGCGTCCGCGTGGGCACCGTCGACAAGTTTCAGGGACAGCAGGCGCCCATCGTCTTCTTCTCGATGGCCACGTCGAGCGGCGAGGACGTGCCGCGGAGCCTCGCCTTCCTCTTCTCGCGCAACCGGCTGAACGTGGCCATCTCACGCGCTCAGTGCCTGGCCGTCCTCGTGTGCTCTCCGCGGCTCCTCGAAGCCCGCTGCCAGTCCATCGAGGAGATGCAGCTCGTCAACGCGCTGTGCCGCCTGGTGGAGTTCGCGCAGGCCTGAACGGGCCTAGTCTCGCCTCTTTGCGTGTTCAGAGCGGTACGTAGCGAGCTGCACGTATTGATAGTTGTCCCGGATATTCGCGTTCACGTATCGACCAATTGACGTCGACTTCAGGAGGGCGTGATACACGGCCCTCGGAACGTCGAAGTATTCGTAAACGGACCCATTCCTGAACTCGATGGCCAAAGTCCCGGTCGACTCGTCATAGCCCACGGAAGCGACGCTCCGGGAAGGCACGGCGGTTCTACGCGGATGACGGCTCACGGATTGAGTACGGCGAATCCTGCCCGCCCTCGGCTCGAAGGCCACGACCCGTCCGGTTGTTGGCCTCCGATGGTACGGAGCGGGCTTCTCACGAACGACGAATTGGACCTCGCAGTCGAGGACCTGAAGAAGTCGAAGCATGTGATCGATTGACTTCCGGTAGTTCGTTTGATCCAGGAGCCGATAGAGCTGGGTTGGCGAGGTGCCAAGGCGGCGGATGATCTCCCGTTTGGGTAGTCGCGTGAGTTCGATTCGTTTCTGCGCTTCGAGCGTCAGCCGGAACAGGGTCAGATCGCGGAGATACGCGGGGTCCTCGTTATATTCGAGGACGTCGTCGCCGTGCACGCTGGCCTCTCTGCCGGACTCGAGAACGTACGTGAACCCTTCGGCGCCGAGTTCGGGATCCACGTAGACGTTCTTGACCGGATCGGCGGTCGTCGGAGAGAGCTCGAGCTGCGCAAAGGGGAATAGCAGTGGCGGCCTTCCGGCCATTGCGACCTCGAAGGCCTTGCGTCTATTGTTGACGGTGACCTCGCGGATCTTCACAGGCGTCCCTCTGCCTCGAGCTCCTTGATCGCGTCCAATAGGCGGCGCGAGGCTGCCCGACACAGGCTTTAGAGCGCGCGGTACACCTCCGTCTCGAACGTGCCGAAGAGGCCGATGGCCGTCTCGTCGTAGAAGGGGAGGACCTGGGAGAGGAAGACACCGCACACGCGCTTCGTCCGGTCGATCCAGAAGTACGTGTTGGCGAGCCCGGCCCAGGCGAGGCTGCCGGCCGAGCGGCCGGTGGCCGCCTGCTGCGTGTTGATGAGGAAGCTCAGCCCCCACTTCTTGCTCATCCCCGGGAAGAGCTCGACGTCACGCGACAGGCCCGGCATGGCCGTCTTCATCACGCCGATCTCGAGGGGACCGATGTGGTTCTGGGCCATGGTGGCGACCGTCTCCGGCTTGAGCACCTCCGTGCCGTTGATGCGCCCGCCGAGCATGATCATGCGCGCGAAGGCGAGGTAGTCGGCTGCGGTGCCGTAGAGCCCCCCACCGCCCATGTGGAACTCGGGATCCTCGGGCAGGCCGAACTCGATGGGCGCGAGCACACCCTTCTCGTCGCGCTGATGCACGGTGGCCAGGCGCGCGCGCTGGTCGGGAGAGAGCTTGAACGAGGTGTCCTTCATGCCGAGCGGGCCCATGATGTTCTCTTGAAGGTAGCGGTCGAGCTTTTGGCCGCTCGCCGCCTCCACCATCTTGCCCGTCCAGTCGATGTTGATCCCGTACTCCCAACGGTCGCCTGGGTCGAAGAGAAGCGGCGTGGTGAGCGCCTTGTTGGTGCACGTGGTGATCCCGGGCGTGTCGGTGGCCGTCTGGTACTGGGCGATGGTCGGGCTCCAGATCTCGTAGCTGTAACCGGCAGTGTGGGTGAGGAGTTGACGCAGCGTGATGGGACGCCGCGGCTCGCGGAGCTTGGGCTTTCCAGCCGAATCGAAGCCATCGATGACTCGGGCCGCGCCGACCTCGGGCACCATCTCGCGCGCAGGCTGGTCGAGGCTCAGCTTCCCCTTCTCCACGAGCTGCATGGCAGCGGTGGCGGTGATGGCCTTCGTCATGGAGGCGATCCACACCACGGTGTCGAGGGTCATGGGCGCGGGCTTGCCGAGCTCGCGCACGCCGAATGCCTTCTCGTAAAGCGCGCCCTTGTCGGTGGCGGCGGCCACCACGACGCCGGGCAGTTTCTTCGACTGGACAGCCTGGGTGAAGGCAGTGTCGACGTTCGGTAGGTTCGCCATGGTGTCGCCTCCTTGCGCGTGGATGATCCCGGACACCCAGATGCGTGGACCGTAACTCCGGCACGTAGGCAGGTCAAGCCGACGGGCAACGATGTCCCATTGCCCCACGTTTTTCCCTACCGCGCTCTGACTTCGGCGCTCCAAGTGGCCGCATTCTCTGCATCTCGGTAAGTGGCACAGGCCTTGCTCAAAATAGGCTGGGAGGTGGGAAGTAGTCTGCATTGTAAAAGCAAGCCGGAGCAAAAAGAAGGAGGAGAAGAAATGATGAAAGCGTTGCTTGTGGCGACTGTGGCAATCGTGCTTGCGGTCCCTGCCTTGCCAGACCTTGGGGAGGCCCAGTCTGGATGCCCGTCGGAAGTGGATCAGGCCAAGGAGATGCTGAAGCAGAAGACGGCCGCGATAAGTCCTGATGACGTCCAGGCACCTCGTGCCATGGCGGGTGCGCGACAGGACGTGCAGTCTCCCCGAGGGAATCAAAACGTCCAGTCGCCGCGGCAGAACCAGGACGTGCAGTCGCCAAGAGGCAATCAGGACGTGCAATCCCCGCGCGGGAACCAGGATGTCCAGTCGCCCCGCGGGAACCAGAACGTGCAGTCGCCAAGACAGAACCAGGACGTGCAGTCTCCTCGGGAGAACCAGGATGTCCAGTCTCCTCGGGCCAGCAGCGGCGCTACGGCCAGCAGCCACAGTCCTCGTTCTTCGAACGTGACCAAGGCACAGTCGCTCGTGAAGGAAGCAGAGGCGGCGTGCAAGGCCGGCAATATGACACAGGCCTCCAGCAAGGCGAAGAGCGCCATGGCGTTGCTGAAGTAGCGGGCAACGGGTCGATCAGGAAGCCCCGGGAATTCGCCGGGGCTTCTTTGCGTGGTTTTTTCCGAGCATCGACAGCGGGCACCCCGCGCGGCTACTATTGGGCAATGTGAGCGACGACGCATCTTCATAGCGCGCGCCAGGCAGCCGTAGGAGGGCCCACCACATGCTGTCACGAGAAGAGAATGAGCGAGTCACCCGAGTCGGCCCGGGCACGCCCATGGGGCAGACGATGCGTCGTTACTGGCTGCCCGCGCTCCTCGCCTGGGAGCTGCCAGAGCCCGATTGCCCACCCGTCCGCGTGAAGCTCCTCGGTGAGGAGCTGGTGGCCTTCCGCGACTCACGCGGCCGCATCGGTCTCCTCGACGAGCGCTGCCCGCATCGCCAGGCCTCGCTCTTCCTCGGGCGCAACGAGGACTGCGGGCTCCGCTGCGTCTACCACGGCTGGAAGTTCGACGTGGAAGGGCGCTGCGTGGACATGATGAACGAGCCCGCGGAGGTTGAGTTCTCGCGCAAGATCCGCACGGGAAGCTATCCCACGGTGGAGGCAGGCGGCATCATCTGGGCCTTCCTCGGCCCGCCCGATCAGCGTCCGCCTCTCCCGCACTTCGCGTGGACGCAGGCGCCGCCCACGCATCGCCACGTCTCCAAGGTGATCCAGGAGAGCAACTGGCTGCAGGGGCTCGAGGGCGGCATCGACACGTCACACGTGCCGATCCTCCACCGTGTACTCACCGTCGATTCCGCGCGCCCGGGCTTCAAGCCGGGCGATCCCTTCGTGCGCGGCAAGGCACCCACCCTCGAGCTGGACGTGACGGACTACGGCTATCGCTACGCGGGCCTACGCCCCCTCGACGGTGGGGACATCCACGTGCGCGCGTATCACTTCATCATGCCCTTCCATCAGATCCGTCCCGCGCGCACCGGCTCGGGAGGTCGCGGGATGTCGGGCGCCGCTGGCCACATCTGGGTGCCGATGGATGACGCCACCACCATGGTCTACAACTGGGACCACAGCGTCACGGCGCCGCTGACCGATGAGGACCGCCTGGAAACGCGACTCGGCAATGGCCCCATGGACGTGGACCAGACGACATTCCGCTCCAAGCGCAACCGCGAGAACAACTACTTGCTGGATCGTCGCGTGCAGCGGACGGAGACCTTCACCGGCATCGACGGCGTCAACGTGCAGGACCGCGCGGTGCAGGAAAGCATGGGCCCCATCGTCGATCGAAGCCGCGAGCACCTCGGTCCCGCAGACCGCGCCGTCATCCAAGCGCGACGGCTCCTCCTCCAGGCGATTGCCATGGTGGAGACCGGCGGAACGCCCGCCGGCATCGAGCCTACCTACTACGGGCTGCATCCTGCGGAGGCGGTGATTCCTCACGGCTCGGACTGGCGAGAGCTCCTGGTCGCCGCCGAACAGCTCGTGGCTGCATCCGTAGCCCGCAAGTAGTCGCGCAAGCTTATCGAGGCCGAGCCGGATCGCGTGAAGCGATGCCATCCGGCTCGGCCTCATTTTCGTTGCGCGCCAGGTGATCCCCGTCTTGTTGCAGTAGGAAGGAGCGACCGGGTAGCCTGAGTACCTCTTCAGTCCCCACCGGAAGAAACCTGAAGCAAATCCCCCAGATGCGTCCGGCATGGCTCTTGCGCCTCTTCGATGTTGCCGACCGAGGAAGTCGCGACCAGAGGAGGTCGTCATGAAAGCGTCGAGGACGCTGGTTGCAGTTATCGCACTGGTCGGTCTATTCAGCGGCTGTGCCACCGGCGGCACGAGGCAGAGCTCGTTCCCGCGGGATCAGGTTCCCGCCGCGTACGTGGTGAATCAACTCGCCGGCACGTGGCGAGGCTCGTTCAGCAAGGTCGCAGCGTCGCTGTACGAGGACGAGGGCGACTGCGTGGTGCAGATCAGACCGGATGGCACCTTCACAGCAACGATCAGCCGGGCGAAGCTCGGCACGAACAATCTCGCCAAGGCCGAGAACTTCTCGGGGACGGTCGTCGCGCGCGGCAATCGCGTGGTGCTCGTGACCGCGCAGGGTCCGCGGTTGACCCTCATGCGTCGCGGCGATGCGCTGTATACGGTGACTGAGGACCCAATGGTCGAGGCGCCGATCGCCATGAGCTTGCAGCACCAGCCCAGTCAGCTCTCAGAGGTCGGGACCTCCACCGTCCCGCCGCTCCAGTAGCCAGGACACGCCAAAGCCGAGGACGAGGCCCCAGAACGGTGCGCCGATGTTGGCCACGGTCACATCGGCCACCGTGACGAGGAAGGCTACGAGCGCGCCCAGCGTATAGCGCCCCGCGAAGGCGATGGTGAAGGTGCCCTGCAGCACTCGGAGCAGGGCGAGCCCGGCCAAGGCGGCGATGAAGGCGGGCGGCGTGGCGAGCATGAGTCGCGTCACTGTGGGCGCGAGCAGGCCGAAGGCGATGGCGAGGACGCCCACCGCGATGCCCGCCGTGTACTGTCGCTGTCGCTCTCCCGCGCTCGAGATCACCACGTTGACCGGACCGGTGAGACAGGTAGAGACGGTGCCGGTGACGGCCGTGATCATCGACATCGCCCCGCAGGCCGAGGCGATTGCATTGACGGGCGGATGGTGGCCGGCCGCGCGAAGGACAGCGATGCCCTGGCCGTTCTGCACCACGAGGACGGCGATGGCGAGCGGAATGACCAGCTCGACCATGGCCTGCCAGGAGAAGACCGGCGCGTGGAGAAGGGGATGCGCCAGCGCGAAGCCGGCGCCCGCGTCCGGGTGGAACGCGCCCAGCGCGCCGACCATCACACCGCCGACGATCATGGCCGCGATGAGCGGCGGCACGTGTCGGGACAGTCGGGGTGCGGCGCTCACAGCCAGGAACACGGCGACCATGGGAGCGGCGATCCAGAAGCGGTCGCGCATCGCGTAGACGAGATCGAGGGCAAAACGAAGGAAGACGCCCGAGACCATGCCCATGACCACGGGCATGGGCACCGCCTCCATGCAGCGCCGCACCCAGCCAGAGAGCCCGAGGACGAGCATGAGCGCGCCGGTGGCGAGGAACGCCCCGACGATCTCCGCGAAGGTCAGGTGCGTGAGGGCGGGGCCGACGAGCACCGTGCCGGGAATGGACCACAGCAGCACGAGCGGCTGGCGATAGAGCCAGCTGAAGGCGATGCTGATGAGCCCGTTCAGCAGGAAGCCGCCGAAGAGCCACGACGCCACGTCGTGGGCGCCGAGACCGCCGCGGGTGGCAATAGTGAGGATGATGGCCACGGGCCCCGAGGCGGCGAAGATGAACGCCGCGAAGGCGGCGGCCCCGTAGAGAGCACCGAAGTCGGAGGCGATCTGAAGAAGCGAGGGCGGGGGCGCGGCCGGGCGCTCGATGTGGATAGCGGGCTACCTCGAAGGCGGACGGCGGGACGCGCGGGTCACGCCGGCATTGTAGTGCGGCGCGCCGTGCGCGAGCCTGGCAAGTTGCGTGAGTTCTCGCGCGCAGTTTGACCCCGGCTACCTGCTCTGGGATGATCGCGCGAGGATGCAAGACGGCTCACTCGCGCGGTGAGAGAGCACACGCTGTCGCCGAGGTCCCCGGGCTATCGCTGGGTGATGGTCTCCACGCTGTCCGTGACGGAGACGATCACCTGGGGCATCCTCTACTACGCGTTCGGTGTGCTCCTCGCGCCCATGGAGCGCGACATGGGCTGGTCGCGCGCACAGAGCACGGCCGCCTTCTCGATCGCGCTCCTCTTGGCCGCCGCGGGCGCTGTGCCCGTGGGACGCCTCGTCGACCAGGGGCGCGCCCGCGTCATGATGACGCTCGGCTCTTGCGCGGGCACGCTGCTCCTCGTGCTCTGGGCGCGCGTGGAGAGCCTCCACGCGCTCTACCTGGTGTGGGCGGGCATCGGCCTCACCATGGCCACCGTGCTCTACGAGCCCGCCTTCGCCGTCCTCGCCAAATGGTTCGTGCACGATCGCGAGCGCGGCTTCACCATCCTCACGCTGGCCGCCGGGCTCGCCAGCACCATCTTCAATCCCATCTCGAGCTGGCTGGCGGGCTGGCTCGGGTGGCGACAGGCCGTCCTCGTGGTCGCGGGCTTCATGGGCGCGACGACCATACCGATGCACGCGCTCCTGCTCCGCCCGCACCCACGTGGCGACGGCGAGGCGTCGACAGCCGCGAGCGTCCCCTCGGCCTCGGGGCCGGACGTGGACGCTCGCGCCGCTCTGCGGACGGCGACCTTCTGGTTCCTCGCGCTCGCTTTCCTGATCCAGTCGTTTGCGCATGCGGGCATCAGCTTGCATTCCGTGCCCATGCTCATCGAGTGGGGCTATCCGCCCACCTTCGCGGCGACCATGATCGGTCTCGTTGGCGTCATGCAGGTGCTCGGGCGTCTCGTGTTCGCGCCGCTGCGCACACGGCTGTCCTCGCGCTCGGTGACCATGCTGATCTTGGCCTTCCAGAGCGTGTCCTTCCTCGTCCTGTGGGGCGTGCATGGCATCTACGGCCTCGTGGCCTTCGTGGCCTGCTTCGGCATCAGCAACGGCATGGCCACCCTCGTGCGCGCCTCCATCGTGGCCGAGCTGTGGGGGCGCACACACTACGGCGCCATCGCGGGCGCGCTCTCCGTGTGGTCGACGCTGGCCCGCGCCGTCGCGCCCGTGAGCATCGGCATCGCCTACGCGCTGGGGGGTGGCTATCGACCTGTGCTGGTGGGGCTGGCCATCCTCTCCGCCCTCGCCGTGCTGTCCGCGGGGCGGGCGCTGAGGGAAGACGCGACCTAGGCGGGCGGAGGGCCGAAGGTCATGACGGAGGTTGGCTGCACCTTGACGAGCACGCGCACCTCGCCCTTGGGGTCGCGCAGCGGGTAGGGCGTGGTGTTGATATAGCGGCGGGCCAGTTCGTCGATGTTCTCGGTGGCCTGGCGTCCCCGGGCGGGATCGGTCTCCTCGATCGTCTCCACCACGCGTCCGTTGATGGCGACCCAATGGTAGGGGTTCTCCGGGTTCACGCACAGGATGGCCACATCCGGCCGCGCGCGCATGTTGCGGTCCTTGAGGCGTCCCTTCTTGGTGTTCAGGAGGATGTAACGGCCGTCGTGGGCGAGCCAGACCGGGGTGAGCTGGGGTAGGCCGTTCGGCTTGATAGTGGCGAGGGTTGCCGTCACGTTCTTCTCGAGCATCCAGCGGTAGGAGGGATCGAGATCGGCGATGGAGGAGATCTGCCCGCGCTTCCCCGTCTCGAAGGCGTTGTCGTTGCCCGGCATGATGACGTCGGCAGTGCGGATGGCCATGGGGTTCCTCCTTGGCGTGGATGTTGGCCGTGACGCCATCGTAGTCGAAGGCGTGTAGCTCAGCCAGCCTCCTGTAGTATCGTCGCTCGCAGACAGGGCGGAGCATGGCGCGCATCGAGCTCATTAACGTGTGCAAGACCCTCGGGGAGCGGGGCGGCGCCCCCGGCTACGAGGTCATGCTGGATGCGGCCCATCCGGCCTCTCGCTCGGCGCCGGGTCGCGGGCGCGACACCGCCTTCTCCATCCAGGACCTGAGCCTCACCGTGCCCGACGGCAAGACCATGGTCGTGCTGGGCCCGAGCGGCTGTGGCAAGACCACCCTTCTCAAGCTCATTGCGGGGCTCATCACCCCCGACGCGGGCCGCGTGCGCTACGACGGCGTGGACGTGAGCGACGTGGCGCCGGGGGCGCGGCGCATCGGCATGGTCTTCCAGAACTACGCGCTCTATCCGCACTTCACTTCACGGACCAATGTGCTCTCGTACTTCCTGTTCCGGAAGAAGACCCCGGAGCTCGACGCCCTCGCCCAAGCCAAGTATCGGCGCACGAGTGAGCTGATGGGCGTGGAGCTCGAGTATCTCCTCGACCGCAAGCCCACCGGGCTCTCCGGAGGGGAGAAGCAGCGGGTCGCCCTCGGGCGGTGCATCACCCGCGACGCCGCGCTCTTCCTGGTGGACGAGCCCTTCGCCAACCTGGACCAGGCGCTGCGCGAGAAGTATCGCGTCAACCTGAAGATGCTCCTGCAGCAGTTCAGCATCACCACGGTGTACGTGACCCATGATCACCACGAGGCGCTGATCCTGGCCGATCTCCTCGCCATCATGGATCGCGGACGCATCGTCCAGATCGGAGCCTATGCGGACATCTATGAGAGCCCGCGCAACCTCTTCGTGGCCGGCTTCCTCAACCGCCACGTGGGCACACCGCCGCTGAGCGTGCTCGACGGCGGCGAGCTCGCCCCGCCCCTTCGTCAGCCGGGCGCCTGGATCGGGGTCCGGCCCGAGGACGTTCGGGTCTTCCTCGAGGGGGGCGAGGGAGCGGCCTGCGGGGTGATCACGGAGCGGCTGAGCCTCCCCATGAACAATGCGAGCATCCTGACCATTCGCATGGGCGATCGCGACGTGCATGCCTACGCGGCGGACGACCCGCGTCTTGGGCGCGGCGTGACCGTGGGGCTCGGCTTCACACGGTGGCACGTCTTCGACAAGGAATCGGGAGAGCGACTACGTACCGCGGCTATCGGCTGACGCCCTCCTGCGTCTGAGCGGTCAGGGCGGGGGTGGCCGTCCGCGCTACCACGTTGCGCGAGAGGCGGGCGTTGATCTCCGGCGCAAGGAACCGCAGCGCGGTCACGGGCAGCGCGCTCGTGAACTGGTACTGGCCCGAAACCTTCCCCGTGATCGAGGCGGTGAGGATGCCGAAGTAGCGGTCGCCGATGTAGAAGACGAAGGCGGCCGTGCGGCTCACCGGGCGCGAGGAAATGAGGCGCCCGCGGCCCGCGAAGGTGTCGAAGCGGTTGTCGCCTGAGCCCGTCTTCCCTCCCACCACGATGGGCTTCCCGCCGGCTCCCTGGAAGGCACCGGCGACGCGACGAGCGGTGCCGTTCTCCACCACTTCCGCGAGCGACTTGCGCAGGGCGCGGGCGACCGGTACCGACATCACGCGCTCCCCGTCGCCGGCCTTCGGCGCGAACACCGTGTGGTATGGCGTGTCCGTGGCGAAGCGGAGGGACTGGATGGAGGTGGGGGATCGGCGCACGCCGTCGTTGGCGATGATGCCCATCAGCTCGGCGAGGGCGGCAGGGCGATCGGCGGAGCTTCCGATGGCCGTGGCGTACGAGGGCACGAGCTGCTCGAAAGGAAAGCCCAGCCGGCGCCACGAGGGTGTCATCTGCGCGAAGGCGTCCTGCTCCATCTGAATGCGCACGCGCAAATCCTGAGGATGTTTCTGCCGCGCCTCGAGGAGCCAGTTCGAGGCGAGCTGGCGCGGCCCAGTGCTGCGCGACATGAGCTCGTCCCACCCGAGCGCGGGTGTCCGGCTCAGCTCGCCCGCCACCCAGAGATCGAGGGGATGCCGACCCACGAGATAGCCGTAGTCGAGGAGGGTGAGCTTGGGATTGCCGTAGGCGTGCTCGAGCTTGGCCACGTCCTCAGGGGGCACGGGATAGCCCTGGGCGTCGGACCAGCGCTGCAGCGCCTCGCCGTCCGCCCCGGGATGCCAGGCGAAGAAGACGATGGCCACGTGACGGGGCGAATGCACGCGCTCGCCGAGGAGGCGCTTCAGCACGAGGCTCGACTCGAGCCCGTGGTACTTCGCATAGGCGCGCGTCAGGTACTGTCGTGACTCCTTGTCCGCCATCTCCTCGAGCATGCGCCGGCGCTCGGGATGCTCGGGGTCGGCGAGGACGGCCTGGGCATCGTAGGGCAGGCGCGCCACGTGGTAGCGCACGAGGTCGCGCATGAGCCGGATGAACACGAGGTTGGTCGAGTGGGCGAGCGCCTCGTGTACGGGCATGATGCGGCGATTGTCCTCAGGCTCGAAGTTCTCGAAGCTGTGCACGCCGCCGCCCGTGAAGAAGGCTTCCCAGGGATGGGCGGGATAGGTCCGATCGAGAGCCTGGGCGAGGAAGGCGTCGAGGTCGAGACCCGGCGTCTTGCGCAGCGTCTCCGCCGCCCAGCGGGTGAGCGGATCGCGGTCACGCGTCTCCGCGGCGCGCCGGTCCAGGGCCTCCGCATTCAGGGGAGCGAGCGCGGCGTGGAGACTCTCCATCACCTCGAGGTAGTGGGCAAGGGTGCGAAGCTTGGCCGTGCTACCGAGGTCGAGCTTCATGCCCGAGTTGATGTCGAAGGGGCGATCGAGGTTGTCCGCCTGCACGCGCAGCACATTGCCCGCGGGCGTCCGCTCGAAGAGAAGCAGGCTGTAGACGACGCGGCTCGGATCGCCCGTGAGAAGCAGATGCTCGGCGCGGAGGCCGCGCGCGTCCACGAAGGCCTTGTCCCCGAGCCGGCGGAAAAGCCGGTTCGCCGCGTCTTGAAGGTCGCCGTCGATGGTGCTGTCGATCTCGAGATGGAGCCGGTCCATCTCGTAGGGGCTCCGCACGCCGAGAGTGCGCCGCATCTCTTCGCGGATGGCGAGGGGGGCGCGGCGCGCCGCGAAGTCGTTGGCCGGCTGATCGACGCGTCCCCCGAAGATGAGCGGCGTATCGCGCAGCTCGCGGTAGAGCTCGCGATCGATCACGCCCGCCTTGAGGAGGAGATCGCCGTAGGCGCCGATCTTCTTTTCGAGCAGGGCGGGGTCGTCCACGAGATAACGGGTGGGGGCGCGCACGGCGTAGAGCAGGGCCAGCACGTGCTTGTAGGCGGCGGCCTTGCCGGGGCCGGCCCCGGGCGCGCTCAGGGCGTCCAGCACCACATCGAGATCGAGGTCGAACCACGCGCGGAGTCCGTTCCCGAGGCCGTGCACCTCGCCGTAGCCGGGGGCGGCGGCGAGCGGCATGGTGTTGAGATAGTCGAGCACGATCTCGCGTCGGCTCGCCGTGCTGTCCGGCCCGTCGCGATACGCGCGCAAGCTCGCCGCCGTGAGCTGGCGGAGCTTGTCGAGCGGCGAGGCGGTCCGGCCGCTCTGCGAGTGACGGTACTTCTCGATCTGCACGGCGAGGGTGCTGCCCCCCTCCGAGCGCACGGGCAGCCCCACTCCACGCGCCACGTACAGGCCGCTGGCCTTGCCCAGTCTCCCCCAGTCGATGGCGGGATTGCTGCCGGGACCGGTGGGATTGGTCAGCTCACGATTCTCGAGGAAGAGCAGCGTGCTCACGATGAGGGCGGGCACGTCGTCGAAGCTCGCGAAGAGGACGTCGCGCGGCCGCGCGTCGTAGAGCGGCTCGCCCGTATAATCGCGGATGATCAGCCCCGCTACTGCGGGCTCGCGATAGGGCGGCGTCACGCCCCACCGCACGAAGCGGACCATGCCTGCGCTCTGCCGTGCCTGCTCGGCCACGGTATAGCCGGCGGACTCGAGGCGCCGGCGGAAATCGGCGAGGCGCGGATAGCCGCGCTGGGCGTCGAAGGGGCCGCCGCGCGGGAACGCAATGCTCGCGCTCGGCCCGGGCTTGATCTCGTAGGAGAGCTGCGCAGCATAGCGCGAGAGCAGCCAGGACTGGATGGCTGAAGTGCGCAATTCGTGATAGGCGAGGGAGGCGAGGCCGCCCAGGACAAGGACGACCACGCCGACGATCTTGAGCCAGCGCGCAGAGCGGTACCCCGGCCTCTCCAGGCTCTGCGAAGATACGAGGTCGTTCATACGCCTACCTGATCGAGAAGACAGATCGGCCGATCTGCTTGGCCGTGCCGGGACTCGCGTCAGCTACTGGGAGCCGGTGAATGTCCTTTATAGCACGGCAACCCGCGACGTCAAACAAAGCGTCGGTTACCATTCGTCACGATTGCGGAAGTTCGCGAAATGAGTGACCATTTGTCGAGCGCGGCGCCGCCGGCTAGGGAGCGGTCCTGCGCTTCAATGTTTAGACGGCCACTCGCCGGCTGTCGATTACACCGACGGTCGTTCGACTACCGAATGACAGCCGACATCATGACGACGTCGGGCGCAAGCCCGGGAAGGAGCAGCGAATGAGCAGGGTGCGGGTGCTGGTGGGCACGCGTAAAGGTGCGTTCGTCCTCACGTCCGACGGCAAGCGCGAATCGTGGGACGTCAGCGGGCCACATTTTGGAGGCTGGGAGATCTACCACGTGAAAGCTTCTCCCGCCGATCCGAACCGCATCTACGCCTCGCAGTCGAGCGGCTGGTTCGGCCAGGTGATTCAGCGCTCGAGCGACGGCGGGCGGACCTGGGAGCCGGTCGGCAACAAGTTTGCCTACGACGGTCCGACCGGCACGCACCTCTGGTACGACAACACGCCGCATCCGTGGGAGTTCGCGCGGGTGTGGCATCTCGAGCCGTCGTTGACCGATCCGGATACCGTCTACGCCGGGGTGGAGGACGCGGCCCTCTTCCGGTCGAGCGACGGCGGTCAGAACTGGCAAGAATTGCCCGGGCTGCGCACGCACCCGACAGCCTCGGTCTGGCAACCGGGCGCGGGCGGGATGTGTCTGCACACGATCCTCCTGGACCCGAGCGATCCGCAGCGGATCTACGTGGCCATCTCGGCGGCGGGCGCCTTCCGGAGCGATGATGCGGGCAAGACGTGGAAGCCCATCAACCGCGGGCTCCGCTCGGAGCAGATTCCCAATCCCACGGCGGAGGTGGGGCACTGCGTGCATCGTCTGGCCATGCACCCGTCGCGCCCCGGCGTGCTCTTCATGCAGAAACACTGGGACGTCATGCGCAGCGACGACGCTGGCGAATCCTGGCGCGAGACGAGCGGCAATCTGCCCACGGACTTCGGCTTTCCCATCGACGTGCACGCCTATGAGCCGGAGACCATCTACGTGGTGCCCATCAAGAGCGACTCCGAGCACTATCCGCCCGAAGGCAAGCTGCGCGTGTACCGGAGCCGCACGGGCGGCAACGAGTGGGAGGCCTTGACCAAGGGGTTGCCCCAGCGCGACTGCTACGTCAATGTGCTCCGGGACGCCATGGCCGTGGACTCGCTCGATCCGTGCGGCGTGTACTTCGGCACCACGGGTGGGCAGGTGTATGTCTCCGCCAACTCCGGGGATAGCTGGGCTCCCATCGTGCGGGATCTCCCCTCCGTGGTCGCGGTAGAGGTGCAGACCCTGCCATGAGCGTTCGCGTCATCTTGCCCGCGCATCTCCGCACGCTCGCCCGCGTCGATGGCGAGGTCAAGCTCGACGTGAATGGCGAGGTGACCCAGCGCTCCGTCCTCGATGCCCTCGAGGCGGCCTACCCGATGCTGCGGGGCACGATCCGCGACCACGAGACGCACGAGCGCCGGGCCTTCCTCCGCTTCTTCGCCTGTGAGGAGGATCTGTCCAACGAATCGCCGGATGCCCGGCTGCCCGACGCGGTGGCCACGGGAGCCGAGCCCTTGCTCATCATCGGCGCCATGGCCGGCGGCTAGCAGGCCAGGGAGAGCGACATGAACGTCCTGCTGTGGATCATCCAGATCCTCCTGGCTGCCCTCTTTTTGTTCGCGGGTGTCCTGAAGCTGGTCCTGCCCCTCGACAAGCTGACCGGCCCGGTGGCGGTGCCGGGGCTCTTCCTGCGGTTCATCGGGCTGTGCGAGACGCTCGGCGGGCTCGGCCTGATCTTGCCCGGGCTGCTTCGGATCCGGACGGGCCTGACGCCGCTCGCTGCCGCGGGGTTGGTCATCATCATGGTGGGGGCGACGGTGCTCAACCTGCGTACGGGCGATCTCGTGACCACCACCCTCACCATCGTGGTCGGACTGCTCGCCGCTCTCGTCGCCTACGCTCGTTGGAAGGTGGTCCCGCTCCGAGGGTCGTCCACCGACTCGGCCCTCCGTTCGACGACGAGCTAGTCACCGCTCGCTCTCCTCGCCTCCGCTACGTCACGTGGCGTATTGATTCTCTGTCTCCGCCCCTGCGGTATGGCGGAAGACGGTGCGATGGCCACGCCCGACGAGACAGGAGGCCGCTCATGAAGCTGCTCCACGACCACGTCGTTGTCCTCATGCTGGAGAACCGTTCCTTCGACCACATCTTCGGCTACCTCGGCATCGGTGACGGGCTGGCCAAGGTCAAGGCGGTCAACTACCTGAAGCCGGGGGACAAGAGCTCCACGGCCTTCTCGACCCGCCGGGGCGGGGACTTTGTGGCCATTGGGCAAGGTCCCTCGCACAGCCTGAAGGAGGTCAACGAGCAGCTCTATGCCAATACCCACGTGGCGGCGGACGTGAGCGCCGATTCCGCGCTGCTGAGTGGCTTCGTCGCCTCCTTCAACATTGCCCTGCGCAACGACCTCAAGCGCTCGCCGACGGCCAGCGAGCTCCAGCAGGCGATGAACTGCTTCGATCCCGTGCAGCTTCCCGTACTGTCCACGCTCGCCCGCAACTTCGTGCTGTGCGACCGATGGTTCGCCGACGTGCCGGGACCGACCATGCCCAATCGCGCCTACGTCCACGCGGCGACCTCGCAGGGCTACACGTGGAATGCGAACTGGAAGCCAGCGTTCACGTGCCCGACCCTCTACGATCGGATCAACGCCAAAAAGGGCCTCTCGTGGCGGGTCTACTACCACGACCAGAACGACGTGCTCGAGCTCTATCCCAAGGTGAAGAAGGATGCGAGCAACAACGCGCTCTTCGAGGATAAGTTCCTGAGCGACGTGGCCGTGGATGGTCTCGCCACCTACTCGTTCGTCGTCCCCGCCTTCCTCGGGTCCCACCAGCAGCCGGTGAACAGCATGCACGCTCCTGCCGACGTGCGACCCGCGGAGAAGCTGGTGGCCGACGTCTACACTGCGCTGCGCAGCCACCCCGAGGTGTGGCGCAAGACCTTGTTCATCGTGGTGTTCGACGAGCACGGCGGCTACTACGATCACGTCCGGCCGCCCGCCGCCGTCTCTCCCGACGGCATTCCCGGCCGCACCGACCAGTCCTTCCTCGTGCCCTTCGCCTTCAACCGCTTGGGCGTGCGCGTGCCGGCCATTCTCATCTCGCCATGGCTCGCCGCCTCGGTCGACTCGACCGTGTACAGCCACGCCAGCATCCCGGGCTCCCTCATCGAGGCCTTTCAGCTTCCCGGCAGCTTCCTCACCCAGCGGGACCGCGGCGCGGCCAAGCTGACCAAGTACCTGGTCGACGACGGCAAGCGCAAGCTCCGCACGAACACGCCCGATCTCACGGTGCCCGTGCAACCGCAGCCGCTGGACGCCATGCAGCGAGAGGTGCTCGCGGGTTCCGTGCATCTCGATCCGCATCCCGAGTTCCGGAGCGAGCTGCGCACGCGCGACATCCAGAGCCCCGAGGTCGCGCGGCAATTCATGCGCACCCAGGTCTCCAAGCATCTCGAGCACTACTTCGCCTCGGGTGGGCGCCCCGAGCTGGCCTCGCAGATGAGGGCGCCTGGTCAGCTTCCCGCGCCCGCCGTTAGCTCGGCGCGCATCGCGGAGCTGCGGACGTCGAGGACGCCCGCGCGTCCGGCCGGGAACAAGCGAGGAAAGCGCTGAAAGCGTGCGTGACGCCCTTGATCAACCGCTTGCCGCTCAAATGTCCCGCTCCGAGCGCGGGCTTGCCCGCGCAACCGAATCCTCGGGGGAGGTTCGGAAGGGGGGATCGACTGAGCCCTCGTCTCACGTCGGCCACGGGCCGCCGCTCAACTCGAACTGCGGCCCCCTCCGAGTGCCCTAGGGGTGGGCGAAGGCCCAGGGCAACCCGAGGTGGTGGCCGAACAGGGGCAGGGCCCAGCCGAGAATGAAGCCGGCGGCGACCCACCCGAGCACGGCGCCGAAGAGCCGGGGCAAGGGTATGCCGAGCTCGAGGAGCGCGTCCGACAGGATCACCCAGAGGGGAAAGGCGAGAGCCGCCCAGAGCAGGATCTTGATGGCGATGGTGGCCATCATGCCTTGCGCCTCAGCTTGGGATCCAGGGCGTCGCGCAGGGAATCCCCGAAGAGGTTGAAGCCGAACACGGCGAGGCTGATGGCGATGCCGGGGAAGAGCGCGATCCACGGCGCTTTCTCGGCGTAGGCGGAGGCGGAGCCCGAGAGCATGAGCCCCCACGACGGCGTCGGCTCCGCGGTGCCGAGGCCGAGGTAGCTCAATGCCGCTTCGGTGAGGATGGCGCTGCCGAGCTGGGCGGTGAGGATGATGATGTAGGGCGCCATCACGTTGGGGACGATGTGCTGCAGGATCACGCGCGGGCGCGAGGCGCCCAGCGAGCCCGCCGCCTCCACGTACGGATTCTCCTTCACGGAGAGCGCGGAAGCGCGCACCACGCGCGCCGCGCGCGGGATGATGGGGATGGAAATAGCCACCACCACGTTCTGCACGGCCGGGCCGAGGATGGACGCGATGGCGAGGGCGAGGATCAGGAGTGGGAAAGCGAGCAGGATGTCCATCAGCCGCTCCAGGCAGAGATCAACGGTGCCCCCCGCGTAGGCACTGATGACACCGAGGAGCGCTCCCAGGGTGCAGCCCACGAACGAGGCGACGAAGCCCACGAAGAGGGCGATGCGCGCGCCGTACATGATCCGGCTCAGCACATCGCGCCCGAACTCGTCGGTGCCGAACCAGTGCGCGGCGCTCGGGCGCATGAACTGAGCGCCGTAGTCCGCGGCGTAGGGATCGTAGGGGGCGAGGCGCGCGGCGAAGAGAGCGACCAGGAGCATGACGGCGATGATGAAAGCGCCGACGGCCCCGAGCGGCTTCTTCCAGATGAAGGTGGCGATCTCGTCGCCCCACGTGACGGGCGGGGCGAGGGGCGCGGTGGGCGCCTGCACGAGCGGGTACTGAACGGCCATCGGCCTACCGATAGCGGATGCGCGGATCGAGCCACGCATAGGTGAGATCGATGATGAGGTTCACGACCACGAAGCCGAAGGCGATGAGGAACACGAGGGCCTGCACCACGGGATAATCGCGGTGAGCGACCGCGTCGACCACGAAACGCCCCACGCCGTTCAGGGTGAACACCGTCTCCGTGACCACGAGGCCTCCGATGAGGAACGCGAACTCCGTACCGATGAGCGTGATGACGGGCAGCATGGCGTTCCGAAGGGCGTGGCGAACGACCACCGCCCGCTCGCGCAGGCCCTTGGCCCACGCGGTGCGGATATAGTCGTCGCGCAGGACCTCGAGGAGGGTGGACCGCGTCATGCGGGTGGTGACGGCGGCGTAGCGATAGCCCACGCTCACCACCGGCCATACCATCTGCTGGAAGTTCGCCCACGGATTGACCCACGGCGGCGTGTACTCGAGGGGCGGCCCCCAGCCGAAGTAGATGACGAGGAACAGGATGATCAGGATGCCGACCCAGAAGGAGGGGATGGCGAGGCCGCCGATGCTGACCACGCGGATCAGGTAGTCGACCCACGTGTCCTGGCGTGCCGCCGCGATCACGCCGAACGGAATGGCGAGGAGCACGGACACGATGGTGGCGAGGATGGCCAGCTCGAGGCTCAAGGGCAGCCGGCCGAGCAGTTCCTGGAGCACGGGACGGCCCGTCCACAGCGAGTTGCCGAAGTCGAAGCGCATCACGCCCCACAGCCAGTGGCCGAACTGGGTCAGCAGCGGCTGGTCCAACCCGAGCTGGTGGTGCATGGCCGCGAGCTGCGCCTTGTCGATGTGCCCCGCCTGGTCGCCGCCCAGGATGAGCAGGGCCACGTCCCCCGGGATGACCCGCATAATCATGAACACCACGGCGGCCACCCCGAGCAGAGTGGGGACGATCAGGAAGAGCCGCTTGGCGAGATAGGTGGCCATGCCGGACGCGCTCAGTCCTCCGAGAGCCAGACGTCCTGGAGCTTCTGGTTGGTGTAGTGGTTGGGTGGCGCCACGTAGTTCTTCACCTTGGACCAGTGGACGAGGTTGCGGGACCACCAGAGGCCGGGGATGTAGTAGGCGTTCTCCACCACGATCTTCTCCATCTCGTTGATGAGCCGCTTGCGTTCGCCGGGATCGAGGGTGCGCGCCTGCCGCGAGAAGAGATCGTCGATGCGAGGATCGGAGAAGCGCCCCCAGTTCTGAGTGCTGCCCGTGGCATAGCGGCCGAGGAACTGGTCCGGCTCGTCCATGAACTCCACGGCAGGGGCCACGATCAGCTCGAAGTTGCCCGTGTCCTGACCGTCGGAGAACCACGCCGCCGTCTCCAGCGGCCGATGCTCGACCTCCACCCCGATCTTCCGCCACTCCTGGATGAGGAAGACCGCGAAGTCCTGGTAGGGCAGCTTCACGTTGCGGTTCTTGAGCACGACCTTGAGGCCGTTGGGATAGCCCGCCTCCGCGAGGAGTCGACGCGCCTCCGCCCGGTTCTTCTCCATGTCGTGGCCGAAGCCCGGAAGCTTCTCAAGGTCGGCGGGAGACATGGCCCAATCCGAGCCCGGGCGCATCAAGGCGCCCACGTATTTGAGCCCGGTGAGTGGATACAGCACCTTGCTCATGGTGTAGCGGTCGATGCCGAGGCCCAGCGCCTTGCGCACGCGCACGTCGTTGAACGGCTTGACCGTGTTGTTCACGGCGATGCCCCACTGGCCGGTCATGGGTGTTTCCTGGACAGTGACTTTGTCGCCGAGCTGCTTGCGGATGGCCTCGACCTCGGCGCTGGGGAGATTGCGGAACTCGATGTAGGCGCGCCCGGAGCGGATGGCCGCTGCGCGCACCGAGGTCTCCGGGCTGATGAAGAACTTGTAACCGTCGAGATAGGGACGGTCCTTGATGAAATAGTCCGGATTCCGCTCGCCTTCGAAGGTGGAGCCGCGCGTGTAGTTCTTGAACTTGAAGGGACCCGAGCCGACCACGTTGGTCTTGAAGTAGTTGGGGTCCTTGTCGAGGTACTTCTTCGGGAAGATGACGTTCCAGGGCGAGGCGAGATTGTCGAGGAGCGAGGCCGAGGGGAACTTGAGCTTGAAGACGACGGTGGTGGGATCGGGGGCCTCCACCCGCTCCACCGCGGTGTAGGCGTTCTTGCGGACGCTTCGCACCCCCGCCGGCGGGAAGATGATCTTGTCGTAGCTCGCCTTGACGTCGGCCGAGGTCAGCGGCGAGCCGTCGTGGAAGCGAATGCCCTGGCGGAGCTTGAAGGTGTAGGTGAGGCCGTCGGGCGCGATCTTCCAGTCGGTGGCCACGTCGCCGATGATCTTCGGATAGTGGTACGGATCGAGCTGGAGCAGGGTGCTGTAGAGGGGAGCGACGAGCTCGATGTTGGCGAAGGTGCTCTCCTGGTGCGGGTCGAGGCTCGGTGGGTCGGCCCCGATCACCGCGAGCAGCACACCGCCGCGCCGAGGCGTGTCCGCGCCGGCCGCCGCCGATGCGGTCGACACAGAGGCCACGGCAGCGAGGAGGGTGAGCAGCGCGACGGCGAGGGCCGCGCGATAGGGCCGGATGTGTGTGGTCATCGTGACCTCCCGGGACGGGTGTCTACTTCGCCTTGAGCGTGACGTCCTCGTACGGCGCCGAGTAGGCGTGGCCCGGAATGAGCCCGAGCCCGGATTCGCCGACGCGCGGGCCGACCCCGTTGAGGAACGCGAGCTGCCAAATGGGCGCGTAGACCACGCGCTCCTGGACGAGCTGCTGGATCCTCTGCAGGGTCGCCTCGCGCCTCTTGGCGTCGGTTTCCGCGGCCTGCTCGCGGAAGAGGCCGTCGAGATCCGGATAGCTCCCATACACATAGGTGCCGCCGGTGATCACGAAGGCTTCGAGGCGGGTGGCGGCGTTGCCGAAGGCACCGCTCGCCGCCATGATGACGTTCTTGAACTTCTTCTCCGCGTACGACTTGAAGAACGCCGCGCGCTCCAGGGGCACGAGGTTGACGCGGATGCCCACGGCCTGCAGGTTGTTGAGGATCATCTCGGCGAGCGTCGCGTACGAGGCGTCGCAGTAGAAATCACCCCCGTCGAAGCCGTTCGGATGGCCCGCGTCCTTCAGGAGCTTCTTCGCGGAGGCCACGTCGAAGAGTGGCGGCGGTGGTTGCCAGAAGAAGTCGAAGTTGTTGGGGATGATGCTGCCCGTCACCTTGGAGTAGCCGAGCGTGAGGGCCTGGTTGATGGTCGGGCGGTCGAGGGCGAAGCTGGCGGCCAGCCGCACGCGCTGGTCGTGCCACGGCGACTTCGGGTCCCACTGGTCGGCGAAATAGAGCCAGAAGGGCGCCTGGATCACCGCCGGCTTGAGGGAAAGCCCTGGGACGCGCTGGAGCTCCTCGGCGAGCTCACCGCGCACCGAGTAGACGATGTCCACCTCTCCGCGCTTGAGGGCGGCTAGGCGGGTCGCCTCGTCCGGGATGACCTTGAACACGAGGCGCTTCACGGAGGGCGGCTTCCGCCAGTACTGCTCGTTGGCCTCTAGGACCAGCTCCACGCCGGGGGTGAAGGAGACGAATTTGTAGGGGCCCGCGCCAATGGGCGCCTGCTTGAATCCTTCGTCACCCACCTTCTCCACGTACTTCTTCGGCACGATCCAGCCTGCGCCACTCGCCCCAGTGTAGAAGGTGAGGAAGTCGGGCCACGGCGCCTTGAGCCGGAAGCGTACGTGGCCAGGATCCGGCGTCTCCACGGCGACCACGCGTTCCTTGAGGGAGTTCTTGGCGCTCCCACGATAGCGCTCGAAGGAGAACTTCACGTCCTCCGAGGTGACCGGGCTCCCGTCGTGGAACTTCACCCCCTTGCGGAGGACGAACTCGTACACGAGCCCGTCCTTCGAGACCGACCACGACTCAGCCAGGCTCGGGGCCGCCGGCTGGCCCGGCATGGGCTTCACCATCGCGTCGTGGAGGGCGTAGTAGATCATGTAGGGGGTGATGATCCCGGGGGCCTCGGCGGGATCGAACCACGTGGGGGCCAGGGAAACGTGGACGCCCCAGGTCATCTGACCGTCGGCCGCGGAGGCGGGCGCCACCGCGGTTCCCACCAATAACAGGGCCAGCACGGCAGGGAGCAGCAGGTGGGAAGGTCTCATGAGCTCCTCCTCATGGAGCAGGGAGTCGTCGGGACGATGGCCTCCCCACTGCAACATGGGGGCCAATCGCAGAGAGGGGAGGAGGGCACAGCGAGTGCCGCAATCCTCGACGGTTGGCTCTTAGCAAGACACCACCACGCGACGGGCGCTGCGACAGCCTGTCGTGGTCACGACAACTTGTCGGCCTCGCATCGTCCGCCACACCCCGCGGCTCCACCGGCGCCTCGATTGCCCGCTCTGACGCGGCGGCGTTATCATCGGCGCCGAGACCATGAAACTGCGGCCCCGTCTGGTCTTGCTGCTCATGCTGCCGCTCCTGCTCGTGATCGGCATCTACAGCGTGCTGCGCGTGCAACAGGAATCGCGGGCGCGGGTGGAAGACGAGCAGGCGCGGGCCGCGGGCATGGTGCGAACGATCCAGATCGCGGTGGAGAGCGCACTCGCCGTGCGTGGCCGCCCCCAGGCCGAGCTGGTGGACCTCCTGAACGACCTCACGGGGGGACAGAAGTCGATCGACGGCATTCGTCTCTTCGACCGGGACGGCCACGTGCTCGCCGTCTCGACCGCGCAGGCTTCCGTGCATCCCTTGGCGGGCCCCGAGGTGGTGGCGCGCGTGATCGAGTCGGGCGCGGGCGAGCTCGTAGAGACGCACGGGCGCGCGGGTAACTGGTGGGTGTACGTCCTGCCCGTGCACTATGCGGCCGCGACGGGGCGCGTCTCTTCGGAGGCCACGCGCCGCGCGCTCGAGATCGCCTTCGTCGCTCCCGACACACAGAAGATGGCGCGCCAGGCCATCCGCGACGTGCTGGTACGCGTGGGCTCGCTCACCGTGGCCCTCGCTCTCCTCATTGCCGTGGTGCTCCAGCGCCAGATCCTGCACCCGCTGGCGAGCCTCGCTCACTCCATCCGCGCCCTCGGCGAGGGCCGGCGGGGTCCCCCGCTGCCCGTCAAGCGTCACGACGAGCTAGGGGAGCTGGCCGCGGCGTTCAATCGCATGACGGAGCAACTCGAGGAGGCGCGGCATCGCGTGGTCGCCGAGGGAGAGTACGCCCTGGATCTCGAGCAGCAGCTCCGGCGCTCAGAGACGCTGGCCGTGGCGGGCAAGCTCGCCTCCGGCATTGCGCATGAGGTCGGCACCCCGCTGAACATCATCTCCGGCCGCGCGGAGATGGTCCTGCGCTCCTTGCCGCCCGAGCATCCCGGGCGCCAGGACCTCGAGCGCATCATTCATCAGATCGATCGCGTGTCGAACATCGTACGATCCCTGCTCGACACGGTGCGACTGGGCAAGCTCGAGATCCAGCGCGTCTCGGTGGAGGCGCTGATCAGCCGCCTCCTGCCGCTGCTCGAGCACGTGGTACGGCGGCGCGGCATCTCCATCACCACGAGCATTCCCGGAGACCTGCCGGACGTGGCGGGTGATCCGGGCCGGCTCCAGCAGGTCTTCATCAACCTGCTCATGAATGCGGTGGAGGCCATTCCCTCCGAGGGCACGATCAGCATCGGGGCGTGGCCCTCCTCGAACGACGGGCGGCCTGGGGTGACGGTGGAGGTGACGGACACGGGCCTGGGCATCCCACGGGATGCTCTCGAGCAGGTCTTCGAGCCCTTCTATACGACCAAGCCCGTGGGCGAAGGCACGGGGCTCGGCCTCGCCATCACGCGCGACATCATTCGCGATCACGGCGGCAGCATCGTGGCTCGGAGCGAAGCCGCGGAGGGTTCCTCGTTCATCGTGTGGCTGCCCGCGTACGAGGTGCTCGCATGAGCCAGCGGCGCGTCCTCGTGGTCGACGACGACGCCGACATGAGCCTGATGCTCGCCCGTCATCTCGAAAGCGAGGGCATGGTGGTGGTGGCGGCGACGGGCGGCCGGGAAGCGCTCAAGGCCCTCACGTCTCAGGAGTTCGACGTCGTCGTCACCGATCTCGTCATGGACGAGGTGGGCGGTCTCGAAGTGCTCGAGGCGGCTAGGCAATGCCGGCACCCTCCGCGCGTGATCCTCATGACGGCCTTCGGCACCCTGGAGTCGGCCATCGCGGCGATGCGGCAGGGCGCCTACGACTATCTCGCCAAGCCCTTCAAGCTCGCGGAGGTGACGGTGGCGGTGAACCGCGCCTTCGAGGATCACCGGCTGCGTCGCGAGAACGAGCGGCTGCGCGCCGAGGTCGAGCGGCACCAGGGGCTCGAGCGGCTCTTGGGGCGCTCGAAGGTCATGCAGGAGACGGTGAACCAGATCCGGGCGGTGGCCTCGAGCGACGCCTCCGTTCTTCTCTTGGGCGAGAGCGGGACGGGGAAGGAACTGGTCGCCCAGGCGATTCACTGGGCGAGCCCGCGGCGCGGAGGGCGGTTCCTCGCCGTGAACTGCGCGGCGGTGCCCGAGACGCTGTTGGAGTCCGAGCTCTTCGGTCACGAGAAGGGCGCGTTCACGGGAGCGGATCGCCGGCGGGAGGGCCTCTTCGCCGCGGCGAACGGGGGAACGCTCTTCCTCGACGAGATTGGCGACATGCCCGTGGCCACCCAGGCCAAGCTCCTCCGCGTGCTCCAGGATCGTGCGGTGCGGCCGCTCGGCGGCACCGCCTCGCTCCAGCTCGACCTCCGCGTGGTAGCCGCGACCAACAAGGAGCTGGCCCCCATGATCAAGGACGGCCGCTTCCGCGAGGATCTCTACTACCGCCTGGCGGTGATTCCCATCCGCCTCCCTTCCCTCCGCGAGCGCCCGGAGGACATCATGTTGATCGGCGAGCACTATCTCCGCGAGACGTCGGGTCGTCTCGGCAAGCACATCGAGGGATTCGACGAGTCCGCGCGCGGCTGGATGGAGCGCCACTCTTGGCCGGGCAACGTGCGCGAGCTCGAGAACGTGATCGAGCGGGCGGTGGTGCTGGCTCGCGCGCCTCTCATCACGCGAGCCGATCTCGGCACCGAGTTCACGCTGGACGAGAGCAGCTCGCCCTTCCGGCCCACCCTGGCCACGCTCGAAGGCCAGTACGTCCGGCGCGTGCTCGAGGAGGTTCGCGGCGACAAGGTGGCTGCCGCGAAGATCCTCGGCGTGTCGGTGCGGACGCTGCAGCGGCGGTTCAAGGAGCCCTAGCCACCTCCCCGTCCGCCGGACAGCCTGTCGCCGGGACGACAGGTTGTCGTCGCGTACCCCCTCTCCGAACCATCGAGGGCGTCACCGCGTCCCCCGGAAAGTTACGCGTTCCCGCGGTGTAAGCCCGCCTGTCTCGACGAGTCGTGCCCATGGTCTCTCCGTTGCAATGACGCCAGGCATGACCGAGCCGGCCGCACGCCCGCGCATAGACGCCCCCCGCATCATGATCGTCGACGACGACGCGGAGATGCGTGCTCTCTTGCGCGATGCCCTCGAACGCGAGGGGTTTCGGGTGCACGAGCACGCGGCGGCCGAGGGGCTGATGCCGCTGATCGCAAGCTGGGCCCCACACGTGGTCGTCCTCGACAAGGTGATGACCGGATCGAGCGGGCTCGACGTGCTGCGGCACCTGCATCGGGATCATCCGGAGACGCCAGTGGTGTTCGTCACAGCCTTCGGCGGCTCTGAGGTCGAGACAGAGGCCCGGAAGCTCGGCGCCGCCTACTACATGGACAAGCCGTTTCGCGTCACGCGATTGCTCGAGGTTCTCAAGACGGTGCTCGGCCAGGCTGGCGCCAAGCACGTGAGGATGGCCAATGTCGATCGTACCTAGCGAAGCGCGCGCAGAGACTTCACGGGAGAGCGAGCCCGCCGAGCCGGGGGAGCTCGCGGAGGAGATTGCCCGGGAGGGGCAATCGCAGGGCAGCTTGCTGATCGTCCTCGACTACGAAGCCATCCTTGGTGGGTCTGCCCTCGATGTGCCTCTCCTGGTGCGCGGGGCGCTCGTTGCCCTCGCCACCGCCTCGGATGCCTGCGTGGTCATCGTCTCCGCGGGAGAAGCGAGTCACCTCGAGACTCGAATCAAGGTCCCGGGTGTCGTCTATGTGGGGGCAAGCCCGAACCTGGAGAGAATTGTGGCTCAGCGCAGGAGCGAGGCACGCGAGCACCCCATTGTTGTCCTCCTGGGTGCCGGCGAGAGCTTCGCGAAGGTAGGAAAGGTTCGCTATGCCGTGCATGTCGGGCGGCCGCGCGGCGAGCCCGCGGCATCTCACTGGGTCTTCGATCGGGCGTCGGCCGTGGAGCTCCTGGCCCGGCTCGCCTTCGCCTGGAGCGCGCCGACGCCGACCCCGTGAGCGCCCATGTCGAGAGAGGATGCAGAAGAAGGAGAACGGACAATGCGCACACAACTTTCGATGACGATGTGGTCCTCGTTGATGGGCTTGATCCTCGCGGTGCTGCTGGCTGCCGGCTGCACGGGAATGTCCCGCACCGGCTCGCTGAGGCTCAGCGGGAATCAGGAGGTGCCGGCGGTGCCCACGAGTGCCGCGGCCAGCACCGATATCGTCGTGCAGCTGTCGAAGTGCCCATCCTCGGCGAGCTCGTATAGCTGCCCGGAGCTCCTGGGTAGCGTGTACACCACCGGGGTGACCGGCACGGCGGTCGATATCGAGCGGGGCCCACGGGGGCAGAGTGGGCCGGTAGTCGTGTCCTTGATGAAGGTGAACGATAGGACCTGGGCCGTACCGCCCTTCACCTTCTTGAATGACCAGCAGTACGCGGCCTACCAGGAAGGTCAGTTCTACGTCAACGTGCGCAGCGTGACCCATCCCAACGGGGAGATTCGCGCTCAGCTCACTCCTTGAGGCGTTCGGGCCCACGCGGGGCGGCGGGGGATCTCCCCGCGAGAACCTAGCTCGGATACGCGCTTCTCATCAGGTAGGCGGGTCCGGCCAGGCTAGGGAAGCCTCGCGACTCAGGCGACGCGGTCGCCGCCAGGGCTGGAGGCGACCGGACGGCGTCAAAACGGCTATGCTTGCCCCCGCGTGTCGATTTCGGGCAGTGCCATTCGATTATCGGGCGAGGGGGCACGGCATGAAGGTCTTCTACGGGTGGGTCATCGTCGCTGTCGGCTTCGTGGTCACCTGCATCGGCATGGGGGCGATGCTCTCCCTCGGCATCTTCCTCCAGCCCATGACCGAGGCGATGGGCTGGTCACGCACGGGCATCTCAACGGCGGCCCTACTCAACTGGCTCAGCATGGGGGTGGGCGCATTCGTGTGGGGCGCGCTCTCCGATCGCTTCGGCACCCGGACCGTGGTCCTGGCCGGCGGCGTGCTCCTCGGCATCGGCCTGGTGACGGCGAGCCACGCTTCCACCCTCTGGCAGTTCCAGCTCCTCTTCGGCGTGATCGTCGGCTCGGCCTCGGGAAGCTTCTATACCCCGATCACCGCCACTACCACGCGCTGGTTCACCGAGCACCGCAGCCTGGCCGTTGCTCTCGTCTCCGCGGGCATCGGTCTCGGCTCGTCCACCGTGGGGCCCTTCGCGCGCTGGATGATCACCGCCTATGACTGGCGGCTCGCTATGCTCACCCTCGGGGAAATCACCTGGGTGCTCATCATTCCCGCGGCCTTCCTCATCCGCGAGCCGACAACCGGACCGGGCGCCGTCACCAAGGGCGTCCCCGAGGGACCCGAGTTCACGGCGGCCCAGGTGTTCCGCACTCCGCAGTTCGCGGCGATCGCGCTCACCTACTTCGCCTGCTGCGCAGCCCACTCCGGACCGATCTTCCACATGGTCGCCAATGCCATGGATCACGGTGTGACGGCCATGGCCGCCACCACAGTGCTCAGCGTGGCGGGACTGGGTTCCTTGGCCGGCAAGATCGTCATCGGCCTCACCGCCGACCGGGTGGGCGCCAAGCAGACCCTGGTCGCCGGTCTCTTCCTGCAGGCTCTCGCAGTGAGCCTGTATCTCTTCACGCGCGAGCTGGGTACCTTCTACGCCCTCGCGGCGCTCTTCGGCTTTGCCTACGGTGGCGTGATGCCGCTCTACGCCATCCTGGTCCGCGAGTACTTCGGGGCCCGCATCATGGGTACCGCCTTCGGCGCCGTGGCCCTCGTGTCCACGCTCGGCATGTCCCTGGGTCCGCTGGCCGGCGGCTGGCTCTATGACACCTTCGGGAGCTACTTCTGGCTCTTCATCGGCTCGGCGGGCATTGGTCTGGGCGCGGTGGCGATCGCCTTCACCTTCCGCGCTCCGCGGCGTGTTCCCGCGGGGCTGCCCACGGCGAGTCTCGCGCATTGAGGATCGCTCCCATCCGGCCGTGGAAAGGGTCGCGCGCATGCGTTACATGCTCCTGATGTGCCGTGACGAGGAGCGCTGGAGCGCGCTGAGCCCCCAGGAGCGCGTCGACGCCTACGAAGAGGCCTTCAGATACAGCGACGAGCTGCGGACGCGCGGGGTCTACGAGACCGGCAACCCGCTCGAGCCGAGCAGCACCGCGACCACCGTGCGGCTGGTGCAGGGCCGCGTGGAGACTACGGACGGCCCCTTCGCGGAGACGAAGGAGCAGCTCGGCGGCTTCAGCATCGTGAACGTGAAGGACCTCGACGAGGCGCTCGCCATCGTCCGGAGGCATCCGCTGCTGCGGGCCGGTCACTCCATCGAGGTGCGGCCGATGAGGACCGGGCCGCCGCAGTAGATCGAGATGCGCTCGCTCGCTCGCTGGGGTAGCCTGTGCTCCGAGAGCGACCATGCGCATCGAGGAAACCTTTCGCGCGGACCATGGCCGCATCCTCGCCACCCTCATCCGCCTGCTCGGGGATTTCGACGTGGCCGAGGAGGCGCTGCAGGAGGCGTATGCCGTCGCCGTCGAGCAGTGGCCGGCCACCGGCAGCCCGGCCAACCCGGCGGCGTGGCTGGTTTCCACGGCCCGTCACAAGGCCATCGACCGGATTCGCCGCCGCACCCGCCTCGCGCAGATGCAGGGCGAAATCGCGCGGCACATCGAGCTGTCGGCGGACGAGGACGCGCCGGTGCCGGAGGATAGGCTCCGGCTCATCTTCACGTGCTGCCATCCTGCCCTCGCCCCGGAGGCGCAGGTGGCGCTCACCCTGCGCACCCTGGGCGGGCTCTCCACCGAGGAGATCGCCCGCGCCTTCCTCGTGCCCACCTCGACCATGGCCCAGCGGCTCGTGCGCGCGAAGGCCAAGATCCGCGTCGCGCGTATTCCCTACGAGGTCCCTCCCGACGATGCGCTCGTCGAACGGCTCGAGGCGGTGATGCTCGTGGTGTACCTCGTGTTCAACGAGGGCTATGCGGCGAGCTTCGGCGAGGAGCTCGTGCGTCACGAGCTGTGCGACCAGGCCATCCGGTTGGGCCGCATGCTCGTGGAGCTCCTGCCCGATCACCCGGAGACGAAGGGCCTCCTCGCTCTGATGCTCCTCCACGACTCGCGGCGGGCGAGCCGCCTGGACGATGCGGGGGACATCGTACTCTTGGAGGACCAGGACCGGAGCCGATGGGACCGCGGGCAGATCGCCGAGGGCATGAGCCTCGTGGAGGCAGCCCTGCGCGACGGCGGCCGCGCCTCCGGACGCTACGCGCTGCAGGCGGCCATCGCCGCCCTCCACGCGCAGGCGCCGAGCGCCGCGAGCACGGACTGGCGCCAGATCGCCGCCCTCTACGGGATCCTCGCCGGCGTGCATCCCTCGCCGGTGGTCGAGCTGAACCGCGCGGTGGCCCTCGCCATGACGGGAGAAATCGAGCGCGGCTTACACCTCGTCACCGAGCTCGATCGCGACGCCGAGCTTTCCGGCTATCACCTGCTACCCGTGGCGCGCGCCGAGCTGCTGCGGCGGCTCGGACGCCACACGGAGGCGGCGGAGTCCTACCAGCGCGCTCTCGATCTCGTTACCAACGAGACGGAGCGGCGCCACCTCGAGAAGCGGCTGCGCGAGATCGCCTCCTGAGGCCTCAGCCCGTCCGATCGGGCAGCGACTCGGCGATCATCCGGCCGACGACGACCATTTCCGGGCTCGTCTTCCGATAGGCGTCGAGCGCGCCCAGGACATGGGCGAACTCGTCCGTCGACGGCATGTTCATGTCGAGGTCGAGTGGCGGCAGCGCCTCAAACACCGCGGGGACTTCGGCGTCGACAGCTTCCTGCAGCCTTTGGCACGCCGCGCGCGTCTCGGTGTCGTGCAGGCGAGGGGCGAGCTCCGTCGCCACGTGGGCGAGGAAGAAGGGCCACGCGGCGAGCATCCGGTACAGCCCGGGAACGAACGGCTGCTCGCCCACCGTGGTGCCGAGGGTGATGAGCACGGCGCGCTCGCTCGGGGGGAGCGAGGTAATGTCCACGAGGGCGGGGAGCGGGCCCAGGGGATCCGGCGGTGTCCATTCCTGCCTCGCCGCGGCGGCCCCGGCGGGCCGCTCTCCGCGGATCAATCGCCGCAGCAGCCCGGAGAGCATCAGGTTCACGGGGCTCACGCGGACGAAACTCGCGCAGGTGGCGCGAACGGCGGCTTCCGCCTCGTCCCTCACGCCCCACACGCGGAGAGCGTCGCGCGAGATGGGCGCGAGCTTCGGAACCTGCAGATTCTCGGCGGCCCGCCAGGCGGTGCCGGTCACGAACACGGGGCGCAGCGCGGCCCAAGTCCACTCGAGCCAGCCGGGACGGGTGGCGAGATGGCGCTGGAGCGAGGAGACGTAGGGCACAGCCCAGAAGCGTCGGATCTCCGCGTAGATCTTCGCGATCTCCCCGGCAGCGTCCCGCTCGTGGAGCTCCGCCAGCATGCGCGCACTGTAGCAGATCGCGCGCGGCGAGCCAGGAAGTGGGGCGTGCCTTGACAAGGCTCGGACCACGGGGCACGGTTGGGGCCCCCGTTCCGTCGGGACCGACGTGCCACGATGCAAGGAGGTCCACATGGCGAAGCGCAGAAAGGCCCCACCCCGGCCGCAGGCCGACACGGCGACGTGCGCTCCCGGCGTCTGCAATCCGCGACGGACGCAGGGACTCAAAGCGCCCGCGCCTCCGGGCAGCTTCGTGCTCATGAACCTGCAGGGGCCGGGCGTGTTCCTGGGCGCGGAAGTGTCGAAGCAGGGAGGCACCAACGACCTCACCTTCGTGATCCTCGACATCGACGGCGCCAACGTGACGAACATGTCCTACGCCGCCGCGCGCAATCTGGGGCTGCTGCAACAGAATCCTTTCGAGCTCGTGCTGCTCCAGTCCGCCCTCGTGAAGACCATGACCATCGGCTTTCCCACCCCGCTCCGCTTCGCGCGAAGCCTGCGGCTCTCCGTGAAGGTGAGCGAGCCCACCGTGGTGCAGATCCTCGCCAACGTGATCACCGGCTCCGTGTAGTGCGGGAGCCCTTCAGAGATCGCGCGCCGAAAAGGGCCGCTTGCCGTCTGGCCGCGCTTCAAGGTAAGGTCGTGGCGGCGCGCGGCTCGCGCGCATCCCTGAAGGCCAAACGGAGGAGCCAACGCATGAGGCGTTCGTGTCGGACTGTCCTCGTATCCCTCCTCACCCTGCTGTGCGCGGGGATCTGTGCGGGTTCCGCGGTCGCCCAGGGCAAGCCCGATCTCACCGTGGCCCTGTCGAGCTTCTCCACGGAGACGCTCGATCCCGTCCTCGGCGGCCATCTCGTGAAGTACTACCTTTCCATGATGTTCGACTATCTCGTGGGCACCACCCTCGACGGTCAGCCCTCGAAGGACGGCGGCATCGCCACGCGCTGGGAGAACTCGGCCGATTACAAGCGCTGGACCTTCTATCTGCGCAAGGGGGTGAAGTTCCACAACGGCGACGATCTCACCTCGGAGGACGTGAAGTTCAGCATCATGCGCGCCATCGGGCCGCGCTCCACCACCGGCTACGCTGGTCCGCTCCGCACGCTCATCCAGACCATCGAGACGCCCGCGCCCGACCGCGTGGTCATCGTCACCAAGGATCCCACCCTCATCATCCCCACGTATCTCTCGCGCTCCCTCTCCACGGAAGGCATGGTCTTGCCCAAGAAGTACATCGAGCAGGTGGGCGACGATGGCTTCGCCCGCAAGCCGGTGGGCAGCGGGCCGTACCGGTTCGTCGAGCAGGTGACGGGCTCGCACATCAAGCTCACCGCGGTGGACAATCACTGGCGCATCGGCACCCCGAAGTACAAGACCATGATCTTCAAGCTGGTGCCCGAGGAGACGACGCGCCTCGCCCTCCTCCGCCGCGGTGACGTGGACATCACCGAGGTGAGTCGCGAGCGCGTGAAGGAGCTCGAGAAGGAGAGCTTCCCCGTGCACTTCCGCCGCGAGGAATCCATCCTCACCCTCTGGTGGATCCTGGGGCCGGACGGCTGGGTCGCCCCCATGAAGGACAAGCGGGTGCGCGAGGCGATGAACCTCGCCATCGACCGCGCCGAGGTGGCTCAGTCCATCTTCGCGGGCAAGGCCGATCCCGCGGCCATTCCCCTCGGACTCTCCTGGTCCTTCAAGGAAATTGGGCTCAAAGTCACACCGGAGATGTACTACCCGTACGATCCCGTGCGGGCCAAGAAGCTCTTGGCGGAGGCTGGCGTGGGCGGCGGTTTCCCCCTGGAGGTCTTCGCCTATCAGCTCCCCGGCCTGCCCGAGGGCAAGGCCATGGCGGAGGCGGTATCCGGCTACTGGGAGAAGATCGGGATCAAGGTCAAGCTCGTGCCCGTGGACTATCCGGCATTTCGCAAGAGCTGGGTCGACAGGAAAACGCCGGGCTCGGTCGGCTACTTCAACATCGCCAATCGCGACTGGATTGGCACCTATGCGCTGCTCGAGAAGCAGGCCTACACCCCGGCCAAGGCCAACGACACTGTGAACGACCCCGAGGTAGACGGCATGATCGCCCAGGTCATGCGCCAGACGGACAAGGAGAAGATCAACACCCTGATGCGCAACATCTACGCACGGATCAGGAGCGAGCATTCGGGGATGCCGCTCGTCTACCTGCACTCCGCCTACGCCGCGGGCAAGAAGCTCGGCAAGTGGAATCCGAGCTCGGTGATGTACGACCTGTTCCTCGACGAGCTGGCCTCGGGCAAGTAGTCTGGTTCGTTTCGTCCTCTCACGGCTCCTGCAGTCGCTGGTGGCCCTCGCCATCCTGTCCGTGGTAGTGTTCATCCTGGCAAGGGCCACCGGCGATCCCCTCCACCTCATCCTCCCCATGTCGGCCACGCCAGAGGACTACGCGGAAGCCCGGCGCTATCTCGGCCTCGACCGCCCCTACGTCGAGCAGTACCTGTCCTTCGTGGGGCGAGCTGTCACCGGCGATCTTGGTATGTCGCTCCGCGCTCGGCGGCCCGTGAGCGAGCTGATCCGCCAGCGCTTGCCCAACTCCCTGAGCTTGGCCATCTTCGCCATGGGCGTGTCGCTCGCCGTGGCCTTCCCCCTGGGCGTGCTCGCCGCGGTGAAGAAGGGCACGGCCCTCGATCGCACCGCCCAGGTCATCGCGGTGCTCGGGCAGCCGCTGCCCACCTTCTGGGTCGCCATCGTGCTCGTCGAGTTCGTGGCGGGCCGGCTCCAGTGGCTGCCCGCGGGGGGCAACGAGGGCTTCGCGAGTTACATCCTGCCCGGCTTCACCCTCGGGTGGTTCGTGGTGGCGGGCATGATGCGTCTTCTCCGCTCAGCCATTCTCGAGGTGCTCGACTCCGAGTACGTGAAGCTCGCGCGCGTCAAGGGGGTGGGGGAATCGCAGGTGGTGTGGGTCCACGCCCTCAAGAACGCGCTCATCCCGGTGATCACCTTCGCGGGCATCTACTTCGCCATCCTCGTCACCACCGCCATCGTGGTGGAGACGGTCTTCGCGTGGCCTGGCCTCGGGCGTCTCGCCTACGAGGGCATCAGCTCGCGCGACTTTCCGGTGATCCAGGCCGTGGTGCTCACCACCGCGGTCATCGTGGCCGTGGTCAATCTCGCGGTGGACTGCCTCTACGCGGTGATCGATCCACGTATTCGCTATGCGCGCTGACGTGGTCGCTCTAACCGAGGTCGCGGCGGTGGCACCGCCCTCGCGCATGCGGAACGTGCCCTATGTGTCGCTCGGCATCATCACTGTCTTCGTGCTCCTGGCCGTGCTCGCCCCGCTCCTGAGCCCGGCCGATCCCAACGACCAGTCGCTGCGCAACCGCTTCAAGCCGCCAGCGTGGGAGGAAGGCGGGAGCTGGAAGCATCCCCTCGGTACGGACCGCCTCGGGCGCGACATGCTCTCGCGCATCATCTGGGGCTCACGGGTGTCGCTCGCCGCGGGGGTGGTCACCGTGCTGGTGGCGAGCGCCTTCGGCGCCGCGGTGGGGCTGGTCGCGGGCTACTACGGCGGCCGCGTGGACGCTGCTCTCATGCGCATGACGGACGCGACCCTGTCCTTCCCCGTGATCCTTCTCGCCCTCATCCTCGCCGTCACGGTGGGGCCGAGCTTCGGCAACGTGGTCCTCGCCATCGCGGTGATCCTGTGGGCCCGCTACGCGCGGGTGATCCGCGGCCAGGTCCTGACCCTGATGCATCTCGACTTCATCGCCCAGGCGCGGCTGGCCGGGGCGGGGGCACTGCGTATCATCAGCCGGCATCTCCTTCCCAACACCCTCAACACGCTCGTCGTCCTCGTCACTCTCCAGATCGGCTACGTGATCATCGTGGAGGCCTCGCTCTCCTTCCTCGGGGCCGGCATCCCGCCCCCCACCCCCGCCTGGGGCTCCATGGTTGCGGAGGGGCGCGAGTTCGTGACGAGCGCGTGGTGGGTGTCGATGTTTCCGGGGCTGGCCATTCTCCTCGTCGTGCTGGCATTCAACCTTCTCGGGGACTGGCTCCGCGACACCTTCGACCCGAAGCTCCGCCAGCTCTAGGCCGCATGCTCGTCCTCGAGATCCGCGGCCTCCAGACGCACCTGGTCACGCGCTGGGGGACCGTGAAGGCGGTGGACGGCGTGTCGTTCGACGTGGCAGCGGGCGAGACGCTGGGGCTGGTGGGCGAGTCAGGATCGGGTAAGAGCATGACATGTCTCAGCATCGTGCGGCTCATCCCGTCCGCCGGGCGCATCGTGGGCGGCTCCGTGCGATTGGACGGCGAGGAGCTCCTGAGCAAGAGCGAGCGCGAGATGCAGCAGCTCCGCGGGCGCAAGGTGGGCATGATCCTCCAGGACCCGATGTCCTCGCTCAATCCCGTCTTTTCCATCGGCCGCCAGGTGCGCGAGCCGGTGGCCATGTACCACGGCCTGCGGGGCCAGGCCCTCGGCGAGCGTGCGGCCGCGCTGCTCGCCGCCGTACGTATCCCGTCGCCCGTGGAGCGGCTCCGTGCCTTCCCTCATCAGCTCTCGGGCGGGATGCGCCAGCGCGTGGTGGGCGCCATGGCCATCGCGGCGCCGCCTCGCCTCCTCATCGCGGACGAGCCCACGACCAGCCTCGACCTGACCATCCAGTCGCAGTACCTCTCCCTCCTCGAGGAGCTCCAGCGCCGGCACGACCTCGCCATGATCTTCATCACCCACAACTTCGGCATCGTCTCCCGGATCTGCGACCGCGTCGCCGTCATGTACGCGGGGCGCATCGCCGAGATGGGTATGGTGCGACAGATCTTCACTTCCCCCGCTCATCCCTACACGCGCGCGCTCCTCGAATCCATCCCACGCTTGGGCGCGCGCACGAGCCGGCTCGCCGCCATCGAAGGCCAGCCGCCGGACATGGCGAAGCTGCCCGGCGGCTGCGCTTTCGCCCCACGCTGTCCCCACGTCATGGACCGGTGCCGCGGGGAGGCGCCGCCGGAGTTCACGGTGGCGCCAGGTCAGGTGAGCCGCTGCTGGCTGCATGCCCCCGCGTGACGGCGGCGCCGTGACGGCGGCCACACCGCTCCTCGAGGTGCAGGAGCTGACCAAGCACTTCCTGGTTCTCGGCGGCGCCCTCGGCTGGCACACGAGGCTCGTCCGCGCCGTCGACGCCGTCTCCTTCACGCTGGAGGCAGGCCGCACCATGGGGCTCGTGGGCGAGTCGGGCTGCGGGAAGACCACGACCTCCAAGCTCATCCTGGGTCTCGAGCCGCCGACGGCGGGGGCCATCCGCTTCGAGGGCGAGGACGTCGCCGGCCTCGGCGGGGAAGGGGCGAGACGCTATCGGCGTGCCGTGCAGGCGGTGTTCCAGGATCCCTACGCCTCGCTCGACCCCCGCATGCGCGTGGGAACGATCATCGCGGAGCCGCTCGTGATCAACGAGCGGGGTGGATCGGCAAAGCGGCGGCGTCGCGTGCAGCAGCTCCTGGACCTGGTCGGCCTGCCCGCTCGGACGGCCGAACTCTTCCCGCACGAGTTTTCGGGAGGGCAGCGTCAGCGCATCGCCATCGCACGGGCCCTGGCCCTGTCGCCCCGGCTCGTGGTCCTCGACGAGCCCGTGTCGGCCCTCGACGTGTCCATCCGCGCGCAGATCCTCAACCTGCTGCGCGATCTACAGGAGCGCCTCGGTGTCTCCTACCTCTTCATCGCGCACGATCTCGCCGCCGTCGCCCACATGAGCCACACCATCGCCGTGATGTACTTGGGCAAGATCGTGGAGATCGGCGAGGCCGAGACGGTGGCCCTCAGCCCCCGGCATCCTTACACCAAGGCGCTCTTTGCCGCCGCGCTACCCATCGATCTGGACGCGCCGGCGGCGGCGGTCCCCCTCGCGGGCGAGGTGCCGAGCCCGCTCGCGCCACCGAGCGGCTGCCGGTTCCACCCGCGGTGTCCCTTCGTGCTGCCCCAGTGCTCGGTGGAGGAGCCTCCGCTGCGCAGCCACGAGGGGCGACAGGTAGCCTGCCACCTCTACTAGTCTTCGCGGAAAGCAGAGTCCTCTCCCTCAGGGAGGGAAAGGGTGGAGACTAGACAGGGGCGGGGACGGCGGTGGCGTGCGCCGAGAACTTCGGCATCACGTCGCGGGCGAGCAGCTCCATGGAGCGCTTCCACATCGCGGGCCGGTCCCAGTCGTGGCCGCCCATGAGGAGCGTGCCGAAGTGCCCCGTCTCGTCACGCAAGGCCACGAGCTGATCGAGGACACGGCGCGGGCTCCCCGCAATGACGAGGGCGCGCTTGATGATGTCCATCGTGATGTCCTCGTCGGGTACCTCGAGGTCCGGCTTCAGCATGAAGAGCGCCTTGCGCCCGTGCGAGAAGCTGTGATGGAAGAAAGAGTAATAGAAGGACAGGCCGCTGTCCGGGTCGGCGAGGTAGTCCTCCGCCTCCGCGTCCGTCTCGGTGACGAGGATACTCCGCGACACGCGCCACACGTCGGGATCCGGCCGCCGCCCCACCGCCTCGCAGCCCTCAACGTACTTTTCCCAGTGCCCGCGCAGATACCGCTTGTGAAAGAACTGGCCGGAGACGGGGATCCAGCCGCGCGCGCCCGCCGTCTTGCCGCTACTGGAATTGGGCGTGATGAGGGAGAGCGCGATGGGCGGATGCGGTTTCTGATACGGACGCGGAATGTAGCCGACCTTGAAGCCGGGCCAGATGCCTTTGGTCAGGGAGATCTTCCAGAACTTGCCGTCGATCTCGTAGGGCGGGTCCTGGGCCCAGAGCTTGAGCACCGTCTCGATGGACTCGAGCACCATCTGCGGCCGCAGCTCGGCCTGTCCCACGTCGAAGATCTCGAGGTCGCTCACGAGGCCGCCGGGGCCGATGCCCATGATGAAGCGCCCCTGACAGAGCTGGTCGAACATGGCGGCGTGCGCGGCGATGGTCACGGGATGGATCTGGGGCAGGTTGAGCACACCCGTGCCGAAGCGGATCTGCTTGGTCCGCGGGATGAGCGTGGCGAAGAACATGAGGGGCGAGGTGATGCGCTCGCTCCACGAGCTGAAGTGCTCGCCCACGAAGGCCTCGCTGAAACCCAGCTGATCGGCGAGGACGATGGCCTCCTGATCCTCGGCGAGGAGGGCGCGATAGTCGCGGTCGGGATGATGGAAGGGCATGGTGAACATGCCGAGCTTGATGGGCACGGAGAGCTCCTTTGCCGCGGATTTCTTGCGATCGTATCACATCAGCTGCGAGTGATTTGACCGATGCCGGGCAGGCGGCCGAGGAAATTGCCGGTCACGCCGCCGTCGACGACGAGATCGTGGCCGTTGATGTACCGTGCATCGAGACCGAGCAGGAAGGCCACCACGTCGGCAATGTCCTCGGCGGTGGCGACGCGGCCGATCGGTACGAGCCCATCGCGCTCCGCGGCCACGTTCTGGTTCGCGTAGACCTTCGCCGTCATGCCCGTGCGCACCATGCCGGGCGAGACGGAGTTGACCCGAATACCGTGGCGTCCGAGCTCCTGCGCGAGCACTTTGACCAGCATGATGACGGCGGCCTTGCTCGGTCCGTAGGCGCCCAGGTTCGCATGGGCGTTGCTCCCTGACATCGAGGCGATGGCCACGATGGCACCGTGCGAAGCCTTGAGGGTCTGATACGCCGCCTTGGCGAGGAGCCACGTCGCGCGCGTGTTCACGGCGAACATGGCGTCCCAGTCGGCGACGGCATAGTCCATGAGCGGGCCGGGACGGTTGATGCCGGCATTGCTCACGAGGCCGTCGAGCCCGCCGAAGCTCGTGATCGCGTCGGCGACGGCCCGGGCCGGCGCCTCGGGCGAGCTCATGTCGGCGTGAATCGGCAATCCCTCCGCGCCCAGGCCCTTGAGCTCGGCGACGAGGGAGTCGAGCCCGGTCGAGGGCCCGAGATCCACTGCCGCGATCTGCGCGGCGTGTCCCTTCGCCCTGGCGTCGCGCGCCAGCTTGAGACATGTCGCGCGTCCGATGCCGCTTGCTGCTCCCGTGACGAGTGCCCGCATGGCGTCCCTCCGTGGCGGGCAGTGTATCGCGTCCCGGCCTCGTGACGTCGGTGGATGCGGGGTCTAGGCCGGTGTCCCGTCCGAGTGATCGGCGAAGTCGGCGGGCGTGAGGCCGTCCAGCCAGTGGCGGAGCGCCCGCGCTCGCACGACCTGATCCACCGGGCAGGCGTGCGCGAGGGCTTCGTCCGTGGCGACGATGGGGCCGTCGGCCCGCAGGGCGAGGGCCAGCGCATCTCCTGGATGACAGGGAAGCACGACCTCCATCCCCTCGTACCTGATCACGAGGCTAGCCGACACTCCGCGCTCGTCACCACCGATCTCGGCGCGCAGCACGTCCATGCCCGCGGCCTTGAGAACCTTCTCCATGAGGTCGAAGACTGGGACGACGGAGCAGGACGTGCGGTGGAGCACGCGGGCCAGCCGATTTGCCTCGTTGAGCGGAAGGTAGAAGCTGAGCCATCGCGCGCAGGCGTGGTCCTCCAGCAGCACCATCGGCTGCGGCTCTCCGTGGGGACACGTCCGGATGTCGACCACACGCATGACGGTCATCGACGAGCTCCGACACGACGGGATCTGTCTCGGCGAGAGGCGAGTCGCTCGATGGCAACCAGGCAGATGTGGAAGCTCCTCCGATGCTGGTGGTATGGCTGGCAGCACGAAGAGAGCTTCGTGGCGGCTGGCTGGGCAGCGGCGTCGTGGCATTAGGTAAACCTAATACAGCGCGGCTGTCAAGCCTTACTGCTGCGAGGCTCTGGTCAGAGAATCTTCTTCAGGCGGTAGAGGTGGTGAGGGGGCAGGGCGTCGTCGATCGCATCGATGACCTCGTAGCCGTGCTTCTGATAGAAGAGCGGGGCCTGGAAGCCGTACGTGTCGAGGGTGAGCCGGGTACAGCCGCGCGCCTTCGCCTCTGTCTCCGCGGCGGCGAGGAGGCGCGTGCCGTATCCGCGGCGGCGGAGATCCTCGCGCACCCAGAGCGTCTGGACCTTGCAGACACTGCCCCAGGTCCAGCCATGGAGCCCGGCGGCGATCGCGCCATCCGCGTCGCGCACGAAGAAGGCCAGCCACCGCCCGTCGTCGAAGCCGGTTTTCTCAACGTTGTAGAGGTAGAGCTGATCCTCGAGGAACCGGACGTCTTCGGGTCGCGGCTCGGATTCGGCGGGGGGGATGGGAAGGTCCATGGCGTGGCTCCGGCGCGATGCTAGACGAAAGAGCCCGGCTGTCGCAAGGGCGGGAACGGCGTTGGAGAGACGCGGGCCTCTGAGGTAGGCTTGGGGGCCATGGTCGCGGGGAGCCTGCATCGTGTGGTCATCGTCGTCGCTCTCTTCCTCGGCTGTGGGCTGACCTCGAGTGGCCCGGTGCGGGCCGCCGACGCCCTCGTGGCCGTGGGTGACGAACTCGCCGTAGGCAAGAACCGAACGGGCGAGACCTGCAAGCTCCGCCTCGTGGAGAGCCGCTCGGACCTCGGCGGCTACACCCGCTACAGCCTCTTCTGCGAAGGGTGGACGCTGCCGAGCGGGGAGATCCGCCGCTTCGGCGTCAACCAGGGATACACGGTGGAGAAGCTCCTCACCGACAGTAACTGGGAGAAGAGCTACTCGACGCGTCTCGGCGCCTGCAGCAACGTGGAGCCGACCACCCTCGGGGTCATGGCCGCCCCCGCGGGACTGCGCGACTGCCGACGTCAGGACGGTGACTTCCGCGCCGTCGTGGTGGGCGCCATCGTCGGTCGCCGCGGCTACGCTCTCGAAGCCTTCCCCACCAACCTGCCCGTGCTCGAGGCCGGTGTGGAAGTGCTCGAGGGCAAGCGGGCGCCCGCCGATGCCGGGAAGCCCTCTGGAGGTCTCTCGGGCGCCATTCGTCGCGCCGAGACCATGGTCGACTCGAGCGGCAAGCTCACGGCGGTGGGAGAGGTGGGCGCGCACGCCCTCTTCTATCGCCTGGGCACGCTCCGCAACTACGCGGGTGACTATGCGGGCTCCGAGGAGGCCTTCCGGCGCGCCCTCGAGATCGAGGAGAAGGCCGCGCGCGATCAACCGTCCTCGGGGCGGACCATGTGCTGGATCGCCCTGAACGTGGGCTACCAGCAGCGCTTCGACGAGGCGGAAGCGCTCTTCGCGCGCGCGGAGCCGCTCGTGAAGAAGGGCTTCGTCGCCGCCGACCTTCCCCTCTGTCTCGCTCATCATGGCAACGTCGAGCATGCCCGCGGACGCGACACGGTGGCGCTGCCCTATTCCGAGGAATCGGTGCGGCTTCGCGATCAGCGCGGTGGCATGGAGACGACAGGCCTGGCCCATGCCTTGGTCTCGCTGGGCCGCGTGCAGCTCGGGCTCAAGCGTCTCGACGAGGCGGAGCGGAGCGTGGCGCGCTCCCTCGCCATCGTGGAGAAGCCGGGGCAGGACATGGAGTTCCGGGCCTGGTGGGTGGGCGAGTCGCGCGAGTGGCTCGGCCGCATCAACATGGAGCAGAAGCGCTACGCGGACGCGCGGAAGGAGTTCGAGGCGGCGCTGGAGCGGCGCCGGCTCCTCTTCGGTGACTCCATCACGGTGGCGAACAGCTATCGCGACCTGGGCCAGCTCGGCATCGTCGAGGGCAACCTGCCCGCCGCGCTTCAGGCCTATCGCAAGGAGGCGGAGATCCGCGCCACCGATCCCGTGGCGCAGAGCCGGGCGAGGCCGGCGACCATGGTGCCGTACATGAGCGCGCTCTTCGACGCGGCGGCCGCCGATGCCTCGCAGCGTGAGGCGCTCCACGCGGAGGCCTTCGCCGCGTCCCAGATTCCGCGCGAGGGGGATACCGCGCGGGCCATCGTCAACATGGCGGCACGCCTCGACGCCGGCGATCCGGCCCTGGGCGCGGCGGCCCGCGAGTACCAGGAGGCGCTCCGCAAGCGTGAGACCACGCGGCGCGAGCTCGCCCTCATGACCCTGGCCCCGCCCGACAAGCGCGATGCCGTGCGCGAGGAGCAACTCAAGCAGGAGCTGCAGCAGGCCGAGAAGACGGTGGCCGCCCGCGAGGCGAAGCTCCAGTCGGACTTCCCGCGCTACGCGGGCTTGGTCTCGCCGCGCCCGCTGCCCCTCGATGAGCTGACCAAGCTGCTCAAGCCGGCCGAGGCCCTCGTCTCCTTCTTCCCGACGCGGGAAGCGACCTACGTCTTCCTCGTGCGGGATGGCACGGTGCGCGCGCATCGTGCCTCCGTCACCTACGCCGCGCTCGACAAGTCCGTGCGTGACCTGCGAGCGGGGCTCGACCTCGCCGACGGCCAGCTCCGAGCCTTCGACGTCGCGGCGGCGCAGAAGCTCTACGCGGATCTCCTCGCTCCGCTGGGGCCAGGGCTGCAGGGCGCCACGAATCTCATCGTGGTTCCCGCGGGGCCGCTCCTGAGCCTGCCCCTGGGGTTGCTGGTGACACAACCCGGCACGGCGCCGTCGGAGCCGCCCGAGAAGGCCGACTACCGCCAGGTTGCCTTCCTCGGCCGCCAGGTTCCGATCAGCGTGCTGCCCTCTACGGGGTCGCTCCGGAGTCTTCGCGCGGTGGCCGGTCGTTCCAAGGCGGCCCAGCCCTTCATCGGCTTCGGCGATCCGGCTTTCGGGGGAGCGCCGGGCGACACGCGGAACCTCGCCGCGCTCGGCTCGCTCTGCCGCGACGGCCACGCGGTGGACGTGGAGCTGGTACGCGGCCTGCCCCGCTTGCGCGACACGGCGGGCGAGCTGCGCCAGATCGCGCAGGCTCTCAAGGCCCCCGAGTCCGACGTGATCCTGGGCGCGGAGGCGACGGAGAAGCGAGTGCGAAGCAGCGATCTAAGCCGCTATCGCGTGATCGCCTTCGCCACCCATGGTCTTCTGCCCGGGGAGCTCAAGTGCAAGGGCGAGCCCGCCTTGGCCCTCACGCCGCCCGCCACCGCAACCACCGACGAGGATGGCCTACTCGACGCGGGTGAGGTGGCGCAGCTCAAGCTCGACGCGGACTGGGTGGTCCTTTCCGCGTGCAACACCGCGGCGCCCGACGGCAAGCTGGGCGGGCAGAGTCTCTCGGGGTTGGCGCGGGCCTTCTTCTACGCGGGGGCGCGCTCCCTGCTTGTCTCGCACTGGGCCGTGGCGACGCAGCCGACCGTTGCGCTGACCACGACCATGTTCGACGCCTACGCGAAGAACGCCGCGGCGGGCCGGGCCGCCGCCCTCCGCGCCGCGCAGCTCAAGCTGATGGGCGAGCAGGCGACCTCGCATCCGTCTTTCTGGGCGCCTTTCGTCCTCGTCGGTGATGGCGGCGCCCCCTAGTCCGCCCACGCCGGGGGTGGTTGCCTCCGTCGCCTATGCCGATGGGCGGCGCGTCGGCGACGTGGCCATCGCGGACATCAGCGACGTCCTCAAGAAGCCCGACGTCTTCGTATGGGTCGGCCTTCTCGATCCCGCGCCCGAGCTGCTCGAGCAGATTCAACAGGAGTTCTGTCTCCACGATCTCGCCGTGGAGGATGCTCGGCTCGCCCATCAGCGACCGAAGCTCGAACAGTACGGCGATTCGATCTTCGTGGTGCTCCGTCCTGCCGTGTGGTCGGAGGAGGAGCATCGGGTCGTATTAGGCGAGACGCATCTCTTCGTGGGACCGCAGTACGTGGTGTCCGTGCGCCACGGCAGCTCCGCGAGCTACGCGCCGGTGCGCGCGCGCTGCGAGAGCACGCCGGGCCTCCTCGCTAAGGGCCCCGGCTTCGTCCTCTACGCCATCATGGACTTCGTGGTCGACCACTACTTTCCGGTGGTGGACACGCTGGAGGCCCAGCTCGAGCGCCTGGAGGACGAGATCTTCGACCAGGCCTTCGACCGCGCCACCGTGGAGCGCATCTACGACCTCAAACGCAACCTGCTCGAGATCAAGCGCGCGGTGTCTCCCCTCGTCGACGTGTGCAATCGCTTGATGCGCTTCGACCTCCCCCTCATCCCCGACGACACGCGGCCGTACTTCCGCGACGTGTACGACCACGCCATCCGCATCAACGAGGCGGTGGACCGGCAGCGCGAGCTGCTCACAGGGGCCCTCGAGGCGCATCTCTCGCTCATCGCGGTAGCCCAGAACGACGCCATGAAGAAGCTCGCGGGTTGGGCGGCCATCATCGGGCTGCCCACCATGGTCGCCGGCATCTACGGGATGAACTTCAAGTTCATGCCGGAGCTGGAGTGGCACTTCGGCTATCCCCTCGTCATGACGGTCATCGTCGCCGCCTGTGACATTCTCTACGTCCGCTTCAAGCGCGCAGGCTGGCTCTGACCGCGGTGACGGTCAGCGCATGTACGCGGTGTCGGAGGCGCGTGGACGCGGAGTGGCGCGCGCGCTGCGTGAGGGCTTGCGTTCGAGGCGCGGCGCCGCGGTGTCCGGCAGCTGTTGCTGGAGACGGGCGTGCGTCAGCGCGTGGCCCGCGTACTCTATGAGCGCGCGGGCTTCGTGGTCGTCCCCGCTTTCGGCGAGTACCGCGACCCGCCCGTCAGCGTCTGCATGGCCAAGGATTTGACTGCGGTGCACGTACGGGGGGCGCGGCCAGCTGACCGAGCGGCCATCGAGGCAGTGACCCTCGCCGCCTACCAGGAATACGCGGCCCAGATGCCGGAACACTGGGAGGCGTATCGGCAGAACATTGTCGGTACCCTCGGCTCGGTCGAGCCGCGCGATCAGCTGGTGGCGGAGCGCGAGGGAAAGATCGTCGGCTGCGTGCTGCTCCACGCCGCGGGGAGCAGGCTCACGGGCCCCGCGGCCAGTCCATCAGGCTATCCCTGCCCGAGGTGCGCCTCCTCGCCGTGGCACCCGAAGCGCGCGGCCTCGGGGTCGGCCGCGCCCTCATGCACGAGTGCATTCACCGCGCCAGGCAATCTGGAGCGCACGCACTTACTCTGCACACCACGGACATGATGCGCGTGGCCATGCGGCTCTACGAGGGTAGGGGCTTCGTGCGCTCCCCTGAGCTGGACCTGAGCCCGCTCCCCGGCGTGTCCATCAAGGGCTTCCGCCTCGAGCTCGTCCGGACGTCCACCTGACCTCAGAGGCGTATGCCCACGGGCGTCAGCGGATACCCGCGCGCATGAAGCTCTGCACGAACTGCCGCTGGAAGAGCAGGAAGCCCACGAGAAGCGGTGCGGAGGTCATGAGGGTGGCCGCGGTGATGATGGACCAGTCCACCCCCTGATCGCCCGAGGAGAAGACCTGCAGCCCCACCGTGAGCGGTCGCGCGCTCACGGAGTTGGTCACGATGAGCGGCCACAGGAAGTTGTTCCAGTGGTAGCTGACGGATACGAGGGCGTAGGCGACGTACACGGGCCGGGCCAGCGGCACGTAGACCTTCCAGAGCACCTCGAGCATGCCCGCGCCCTCGACGCGAGCCGCCTCGTCCAGCTCCTTCGGCACCGTCTTGAACGTCTGGCGGAGCAAGAAGATCCCGAAGGCCGAGGCCATGTAGGGCAGACCGATGGCCCCCAGCGTGTCGAGGATGCCCAGACGGCTCATGGTGCGGTAGTTCTCCACGATGAGCACGTCGGGCATGATCATGAGTTGCACCAGCACGAGGAGAAAGGCCATCGTGCGCCCGCGGAAGCTGAATCGAGCGAAGGCGTAGGCGGCGAGGGTGCAGAGCACGAGCTGAGCGGCCAAGATCATGATGACGAGGAGCGTGGTGTTGAGGAAGTAGCGGGCGAAGGGCGCCGCGTCCCACGCCTTGGCGAAGTTCTGCAGGGTGAGCGGAGCCCAGAGGACGAAGCGCGTGGAGAACTGTGGCGGATGGAAGGCCGTCCAGAGCGCGTAGGCGAGGGGCAAGGCCCAGAGGAGTCCGAGGAGCCACGCGGCGGCGGTCTCGAGGCCGCGCCCGAGGCGGCTCACTGGTAGTGCACCCGGCGATCGATGAAGAGGAACTGTCCCACCGCGAAGGTGGCCAGGATGACGAGGAGGACGAGGGTGAGGGCGGCCGCGTAGCCCGCATCCCAGAACTTGAAGCCCACGTCGTAGATGTAATAGAGGAGCAGCGCGGTGGCGTTATCCGGGCCGCCCTTGGTCATTACCACGATGTGATCCACGAGGCGGAAGGAGTTGATGACGGCGTTGATGAGGACGAAGAGCGTGGTGGGCATGAGCAGCGGGAAGGTGACGCGGCGGAAGAAGTACCAGCGTCCTGCCCCCATGAGGGCCGCCGCCTCGTGGAGGTTCGGCGACACCGACTGCAGCGCGGCGAGATAGAAGATCATGAAGAAACCCGCTTCCTTCCAGATGGTGACCACGATGAGGCAGGGCAGCGCGGTGCTTCGCGTGCCGAGCCAGTTGTGACTGGGCAGCCCGACCAGGCCGGTGATCTGGTCGAGGAGGCCATAGCCCGGCGTGTAGAAGAAGAGCCAGATGTTCGCTACCGCGATCATGGGCAGTACGGTCGGCGTGAAGAACGCCAGGCGGAGGAGGCCGCGCCCCGCCACCTTGCCGTTCACCCACACCGCCATGAGGATGGCCAGGGCGATCGACGCGGGGATGGTGCCGACGGCGAACCAGATATTGTTGCGGAGCACCTGCCAGAACACGGGGTCCTCGACCATGGCGCGGTAGTTGTCCCCGCCCACCCACACGGAGGGCCGGCTCGGTTTCGCGGTGGAGAAGAGGCTGTGGTAGAGCGTGGCCAGTGTCGGATAGTGGGTGAACGTGACGAGGAGGATGGCCGCGGGCAGCAGGAGCAACCAGCCGCGCACGTTCACCCGCCTCGTTTCGTTCACCGCGCTTCCTTTCCTGCGCTCGGCGCTCGACGGTGCGCCCCAGAGGCGCCGCTCGACTATGTCTTGCGGAAAGCGTTGACCGCGGTGACCAGGGCGGGCGTACCGCCGAAAAGGTACGCGACCTCGACTGCCTCCTGAATCTCTGTCTCCGAGGCGCCGGCCGCCCGTGCGCGGTTGGCGATCGTCGCCACGCCGTCGGGGTGCGACAGAAGCGCGTCGATGACCATCGTCATGAGAATCTTGTACTTCCCCGGGATGGCGCCGTCCTTCAGGACATGCTCGCGCTGGCTCAGGTAGGACTCCACGAACTTGGGATCACGCTGCTGCAGCTCCTGAATCCAGGGGGGCGGGGTCGGCTGAGCCATGGGGTCTCCTTCCTCGAGTCGGATCGTCACATCCTACCTGCTCCGGGTTTGACCCCTTCGTGTTCGCGTCCCCGACGGGATTCACACTCGGAGCCACCGTTCTCACCGTCGCGCACTCGCTGCTTCTGCTGGATGGATGGAGCGGCCCGAGCCTAGGAGGGGCGTGACCCCCTGTCAAGGGTTCCTCTGTTTCAGATCGGGTCACCGGCTAGGTCTCTTGGCCCGTCGTCGTTCAGGAGCCGAGCTCACTTCCGGGAGGGGCGAAGAATGCGCTCGGCCTCGCGCTGCGAGTCCTTCATCGCCTGCTCGGGTGGCTTGGTGCCAGTGAGGGCGGCCTGAAGCCCGTCGTTGAGAGCCTTCGTCACGCGCTGGTTGTCGTGAGTGGAGAGCTCGGCCACCGCGTACTGGAGCTGGTCGCGCGCGACCGCGGCGGGAGGGAAGGCCGCCACGTAGCGCTTCATCTCGCCCGTCTCCCACGCGTCCGGTCGCACCGCCACATAACCGGTGTCGATGCCCCACTCCGCGGCCCGCCGCGGCGAGGTGATCCACTTGATGAACTTGAGCGAGGCCGCCTGCTGGGCGGGCGTGCTCTTCTTGAAGATGTAGAAGTTGCCGCCGCCCGTGGGGGAGCCGCGCCGCTTGCCCGCCGGCAGCATGGCCACGCCGAACTCGAAGCTGGTGTTGTTCTTCACGTTGGTGAGATTGCCCGTGGTCGTCCACATCATGGCGGTCTGCCGCTCGATGAAGTCCTTGGGCGTGGTGCCCCATTCGATGATCCCGGGAGGCATGACCTTGTGCTTCTGGCTCAGGTCGACCCAGTACTGAAGGGCCTCGATCACCGCGGGCTTATCGAAGTACGTATCCGAGCCCGCCTGGTTCATGAGCAGCACGTCGTTCTGGGTGGTGAAGCCCTGGAAGAGCCAGTAGGGGAAGCCCGACGACGGCACCTTGAGCCCCCACTGGGTCACCTTGCCGCTCGCATCGCGCTTGGTCAACTTCTTCGCGTACTCGATCTGCTCCGCCCACGTGGCCGGGGGACGCTGGGGATCCAGGCCGACGTCGCGGAACGCCTCCTTGTTCCAGTAGAGCACGATGGTGGAGCGCTGGAAGGGGATGCCCCACGTCTTCCCGCCCGTCTGGCTATTGAGCAAGAAGGCGGGGAAGAAACTCTTGAGCCACGTTTTATCCTCCGCGCTCGTCGCCAGATCGTCGAAGGGGACGATGGCGTCCTCGTCGATCAGGGTGAACATGTCGGTGGACAGGAGCACCGACATCTGCGGCGGCTCGCCGCTCTTGAGTGCGGTGAGCGCCTTGACGATGGTCTCCTGATACGTGCCCGCGTAGATGGGCTTGACCTTGATCCCGGGGTTCTCCTTCTCGAAGTCCGCCGCGAGGTGATCGATGATCTTGGTCACCGCTCCGCCCACCGCCACCGGGTAGTAGAAGGAGAGCTCCACGGGGGCTTGGGCATCGGCGCGCCGCGCACCGCCGGCCACACCGGCGAGCAGGGCCAAGGCGACCAGGGTTCGGACGGCTCTCACGGTCATGCGCGTCTCCTCATCGGTGAACGATCGGTGGGTGAGATCAGCCGGCGGTGCCGCCGACGGGAATGTCGTCACGACGCCGCCCGCTCTCCGCGTCGAAGAGATGGGCGTGCTCCTTGCGCCAGGCGAGATGCACGATGGCACCCGCGGGCTCATCCACTCGGCCCGAGACGCGCACGGCGAGGGCCTGGCCTCCCACCTCGCAGGTAAGAATGGAGTCGGCGCCGAGATACTCGATGCCCCGCACGGTGGCGGCGAGGCTGCCCGGCGCGGACAGCGCGACGTCCTCCGGGCGCACACCGAGGAGCAGCCCGCCTCCGCGACCGGCGAGAATCGTCGGCCCCGTCGTCCCCATGATCACTGCTCCGCCCGCAGCGTCCGCGAGCGCCAGGATGTTCATGGGCGGGGTGCCGATAAAGCGCGCGGTGAACGCAGTGGCGGGGCGCGCGTAGAGCTCGGCGGGGGTGGCGTCCTGCTCGACGCGCCCCTCGCGCAACAGGATGATCTGATCCGCCATGCTCATGGCCTCGGTCTGGTCGTGGGTGACGTAGACCATGGTCACCCCGAGCTTCTGCTGGAGCCCACGGATCTCGCGCCGCATGTCGAGACGGAGCTGCGCATCGAGGTTCGACAGGGGCTCGTCCATCAAGCACACCGGCGTCTCCGCGATGATGGCGCGGCCCAGGGCCACGCGCTGCTGCTGGCCACCCGAGAGCTGGGATGGCTTGCGCTCGAGGAGGCCCTGGAGGCCGAGGAGCTCGGCCACGCGGGCGAGGCGGGCCCGTCGCTCCGCGGCGGGCACCCGGCGCACGCGCAGGCCGAAGATGATGTTCTCGGCCACGGAGAGATGCGGGAAGAGCGCGTAGGACTGGAAGACCATGGAAAGGTGACGCGCGGCGGGCGGGAGGTACGTCACGTCCTCGCCGCCAATCCGGATGAAGCCCGTGGAGACTGCCTCGAGCCCTGCGATCAGCCGGAGGGTGGTGGACTTGCCGCAGCCCGAAGGGCCGAGAAGCACCAGCATCTTGCCCGCGGCCGCCTCGAAGCTCACGTCGTCCACCGCGCGGATGGCGCCCCAGGAGCGGCTGACGTGCTCGAGGCAGATCGCCGACACTTACGAGACGGCGCGGCGCTTGTTGCTCACGTAGTCCACGAGCACGTACTCGCCGAGGCGCTCCGGCGTGGCGAAGAAGGCACGCCCGCGGTTGATGCGGGCCATCTGCTCGACGAAAGCAGTCAGCATCTCGCTGCGGTCGAGCATGAAGGTATTGATGGTGATGCCCTCGCGGGTGCAGCGCTGGACCTCGCGCAGCGTCTCCTGGAGGGTGCGGCGGGTCGGGGGATAGGAAAACTCCGCTTCGCCGTTCTCCATGTGCGCGGTGGGCTCGCCGTCGGTGATCATGATGATCTGCTTGTTGCCGCCCTTCTGCCGCCCCAGGAGGGTGCGGGAGAGCATGAAGGCCGCGTGCATGTTGGTGCCGATATTGGTGCCGCTCGGGGAGAGATGCGGGAGCTCGGCGGGACTGAACTCGCGCGCATAGAGAGAGAAGCCCACGATATGCAGCGTGTCGCGCGGGAACTGGCCGCGGATCAGGGCCTGCAGGGCCAGGGCCACCTTCTTGGCCGGCACGAAGCAGCCGTTGTAGAGCATGGAGCGGCTCAGGTCGAGGAGCACCACCGTCGAGACCTGCGTTGACAGCTCGGTGCGCCACACCTCGAAGTCGTCCGGAGCCAGGCGCACCGGGGTGCCGACGCCGTTGCGCTCCACGGCGTTCATGAGCGTTTCCTTGAGGTCGAGGAGGAACGGGTCGCCGAACTCGTAGCGCTTGGCGTCGTCGGTGCGGTCCCCGCCCGCCCCTCGCCGGGAGACCACGTGACGGCCGAAGCGGTCGCGCTTGAGATGCGAGAACACGTCGCGCAGTGCCTTGTCGGCGATCTTGCGGATGGCTCGCGCCGTCATCTCGAGGCGGCCGCCCTTGTTCTCGAGATAGCCCGCTTCCTCGAGCTTCTTGGCGAGCTCCTTCAGCCGCTCGAGGTCGCGCGCCGCCTCCTCGCCGAGCAGCCGCTCGACCTCCTGGCGGTTGATGTCGTCGAGGTCGCTCGGATCCCGGGCCCGGCGCAGCTCGCGCTCGAGCTGGTCCATCTGCTGAAGCTCTTCCATGAGCCGCATGGCTTCCTGCAGGGTCACGTTCTCGTCACCCTTGAAGTCGTAGGGACGGCGGAGCGCGTCCATGGGCAGGAGCTCTTCGAGATTCATGGCGAGCTGGGCCATCTCGGCCTCCAGCCGCTCGTCCCGCGCGAAGAGGGACTGCATCATCTCCTGGAGCTGCTGCCGCTGGCCGGGGGTGAGGCTCTGCATCAGCGACTGCATCTGGGCCATCTGCTTGCCCATCTGCTCGAGGAGCTGATCGAGGCTGTCAACCCCAGGGAAGTTCTGTCCCCACTTGTCCTTGAAGGCCTGGAAGTCCGGCTCCCCGCCCTCCGCGCGCTCGCGCAGCATCTTGTTCAGGTCGCGCATCATCTCCCGCATGCGGCGCAGGTCGTCGGCGGTGAGGTTCTGGAGCCCCTGCTGCATGCCCTGCATGAAGGGCTTGAGCATCTGCTCCTGGAGCGACTGCATCAACTCGTCGAATTTCCGCTTGGCCTCGGGGCTGTGGAAAGGATAGCTCTGCATGGCGCGGATCTGCCCTGCGGGATCCTGGGGAAGCTGCTCGAGAGCGTTGAGCTTCTGCTCCTGCTTCGCCCCCGGAGGCACCTCGCGCTCGATGGCTTCGCGCTCCGTGTCACGGATCTCCTTGAGCTTCTGCTTGAGGTCGTCGAGCATCGAGCTCAGGTCGTACTGCTCGAGGCGCTGCTTCCGCTGCTGCTGGAGCCGCTTGAGAAGGTCCTGCAGCCCCGGCATGCGGCCGCCTTGCGGATCGCGGGCGCCGCGCTGGAAGAGCCGGCGCAGGGCGTTCATGAGGTCGCCCTCGGCGAGCAAGTCGTCGGACATGGCCGACAGGAGCTCGTCCGCGTCGAGATCGGGGACGGCCTGGGTGCCGTCCCAGCGTGAATATCGGCTCAGTCGGGCCATGAGGAGATGACGTATGCTACCACCCATGACCTCATCAGCGAACCCCCGCCTCGACGACATGCTGTCCACCCGCGCCCGCATCGGCTGGGGCGCCTCTCTTCCACCTGCCCGGCCTGTGGCCGAGGCGCTTTTCGAGTTCGGGGCGGGCCACCCCGACCCCGGCTCTTTCCCCTACGAGGGAATGGTCGAGGCTACCGCGGACGTCATGAAGGCGGAGGGCGCGCCCGCTCTCTCCTACGGCGAGCCCCTCGGCTACAAGGGCCTGCGCGAGCTGGTCAGCCACAAGTACCGGCTCTTCGAGAACCTCGAGGTCTCGCCGGATGATGTGATCGTGGCCAACGGCTCGGGTCATGCGCTGTCGCTGGCCTTCAGCGCTTTCGTGGACGTGGGCGACGCCATCCTCTCCGAGGCGCCGACTTTCTCGGGCACGCTGGCCACCATCCGCCGCCACGGGGCTCGCGTGCTCGATGTGCCCATGGACGACGAGGGCATGGTCACCGAGGTGGCGCGAGAGCAGTTGGAGAAGCTTCGGCGCGAGGGCAAGCGCTGCAAGCTCATCTATACCATCGTGAACTTCCAGAATCCCGCGGGGCCGACCATGTCGCGTCGTCGCCGCGAGGAGCTGATCGCCCTGGCCCACGAGTACGACACCCTGATCCTCGAGGACGACGCCTACGGCGAGCTGCGCTTCGAAGGCAAGCAGCATCCCTCGCTCTACGCGCTCGACAAGGGCGGCCGGACCATCCGTGCGGGCACGCTGTCGAAGATCCTCGGCGCCGGGGTGCGGCTCGGTTGGCTCTGCGCGCCCCGGGAGATGATCCCCGTGTTCCAGGGATTCCTCTTCGGGGGCGGGGTCAACCCGTACGTCTCGCGCGTGGCGACCTTCTTCATGCGCGAGAACCTCGTGCCGCACGTAGCACGGCTCGTGGACATCTATCACGCCAAACGGGACGCCATGCTCAAGGGGCTGTGGGAAGTCCTCGAGGGCACCGACGTGGAGATCAGCAAGCCCGAGGGCGGCTTCTTCATCTGGATCAAGCTGCCCACGGTCACGAACACCACCAGGCTGCGCGAGACGGCGGTGAAGCACGGCATCCAGTACACGGCGGGGCCCGCGTTCTTCATCAACGGCGGGGGCGAGGAGTTCATCCGCCTCGCCTATAGCTGGGAGACGCCCGAGCGCAACTACGAGGGAGCGAAGCTTCTCGCCCAGGCCATCAAGGACGCGCGCTAACCCGGCGCCGAGTCTCGATCGCTACGGGAGGAGGTCGCGCACCGCTAAGCGCACGGTCGCCAGGGCGAGCGGCGACACGGTCTCCCCTGGTCCCAGCCGCTCGACCCGCCGGTAGCGCGAGCCGTAGAGCGCCGTGGGGTCTTCTCCAGGATCGCGGTACACCTCGAGCAATCGATCGACGAGGTTGATGATCTAGTAGTCTCGAATACCCTCGCGCGCGTAGAGGCCGCCCTTGTCCTCCCGGTCGAAGGAGAGGCTCGACTCCGCCACCTCCACCACGAGGACGGGACGCGACGGGTGAGTCGAGCGTCGGAGCGTAAGCGGTACTTGCTTCATCGAATCCCCACCGTATGCGGCAGATCGCTCTGCATCAATTCCTGAAGAACGACGCCACGACCCGCACGGAACACGCGTCGACAGGGCGCCACCGAGTCAGCGTGACGCGAGGCTGGTGGTGTCTTTCGTGGCGAGAATCAGATCGGAGTGGCCCGTCTCAGTGAGGAAGCGGCGAATGTCGGAAAGCGGGGTGACCAATGTCTGGCCGGGCATGGGCACATCGATGTACCACGAGGGCTCGTTCCCCTGGGAGGTGACGCGCGCGGTCCGGTAGCCCTCGACGAGTCCGATGAGGCCACCGTCACGCGCACTATACACGCCGCCGCCACTCGCCCCGTAGCCTACCGACGCATCCACCATGAGACGGGGCGTCGCCTCGCGATCCGTCGCTGAATCTCCGTTCAGCTGACTGACGATTCCCCGTGCCAACACCAGATTGCGACCCCACGGAAAGGTGACGACCCAGATGGCTTCGCCGAGTCGAGGGGGCGCGGCTACGTGGGCGGGTACGCATTCATCGCTCTCGGCGCGGAGGAGAGCCAGGTCGAGATCGGCAGTGGCACGGTACGCCACCAAGCTGCCGACTTCCTTCGTGCCCGCGCCGCGCTCACGGCCGAACAGGAGATAGATCGCCCTTTGCCCTTTCGTGTCGGCCACCGTGTGGCCGCTCGTGAGAACGAAGCACTCCGAGCCTTGGCCTCTCGGTCGAGACGCGATCACGACGCCTGATCCGGTCCGGAAGCGCCGACCCTCAGGATTCTCCAGGACGATCTGGACGGCAGACGGCAGCAGACGATCGAGGACGACGTCCTCGCGGCTGGGTTCGCGCGCAGGTGTGCTGGTGCAACCTGCCCCAAGGGCGGCGATCGCGACGCCTACGGCCATTGAACGCACGAATACCTTGAGGACTTCCGCGGGCGGCGGCACACGGCTCACGACGTCGATGATACAGCGAGCGCGTACGGTCGGGGAAGGCGTTGGACACTCGTCTTCGCGAACATCGTGGCACGCCCCTTGCCGCATTCTCCAGATGGCATCGGCAAGCTTCCTTCGCGCGGCCGGCCGTCGCGCCGAGGAAAGGAGGTAACGGTATGCGGAACAATTTGCAGTTCCTGGCCGTGATTGCTGCGTTGTTCGCCGTGATAGTGGTTCCCTGGACAGCGCAGGCACAGCCGTCTAGGTCGAATATGGAAGTTTCTCCATTTCCGAGCGATACTTCCGTCGAGGGTACGGTGAAGAGGATCAATCCGGCAGCAAGAACGATCGAGGTGTCCACGGGAGGACACTGGGAGAAAACGCTCGAGTTGACCGTCGCCACCGAGATCCGCGACGAGGGGCGGGCGGCGACGCTCGATGACATCCAAGAGGGCGTGAAGGTTAAGGCTTCCTACGAGACTCTGCTGGGCAAAAGCTTCGCCACTCGCATCGACCTCATACCGTCGCCCCCGCCCAAGGACTTCCCAGAATCGGCGGAGCGGCCGTGGCTGCGGTAAGCAAGGTATGAAAATCCGCCGCTGGAAGAATTGTTCGGGAGTTTCT
>Ga0306921_10000121_pt1 | contig 55632 bp, 51 predicted proteins | sample sta12Cox44000080_FD_203760 | JGI IMG/M metagenome (GOLD analysis project Ga0306921, IMG submission 203760) | Lab enrichment of tropical soil microbial communities from Luquillo Experimental Forest, Puerto Rico - statoxic.12C.oxic.44.000.080 (v2)... | ecosystem: Environmental > Terrestrial >... | reverse complement strand
TTGCCTATGCCTGAGCTGAACGTCGAATCCGTGAAGGACCCGTCTTGGTTGTTGGTGTACAGACGGTTCAATTCGAAGTCGAGATGCGTGATGTAGATGTCCTGGTAGCCGTGGCCGGTCACGTCGGCGGCATCAATGCCCATGCCCGCTTCGTAGCGTCCGTCCTCGCTCGCGGCGATACCGGAGACGAACGATGCGTCCTGAAACGTTCCGTCCTTCTTGTTCAGGAAGAGAAAATTCGGCCAGGAATCGTTGGCGACGGCGATATCGGTCCAGCCATCGTTGTTGAAGTCCGCGGCCACGACGCCCATCCCTTTGGCTTCCGGCTTTCCGACTCCGCTCGATTCGCTGACGTCTGTGAACGTGCCGTCGTGATTGTTGTGATAGAGCTTGATGCGTTGGCCTTTGTAATTCCCCGGATGACAGTAGGAGCGGTAGCCCGGCCGGTGTTCGCCGCACCACAGATTGTTGCTGGCCGACCAGTCGATGTAGTTCAGTACAACCAGGTCGAGATAGCCGTCGTGGTCGTAGTCAAGCCAGGCCGCGCTCGTAGACCAGCCGCCTTCGTCGGCGACTCCGGCTTTCGCCGTCACGTCGGTGAACGTTCCGTTGCCGTTGTTGTGATAGAGAATCGCGCGCCGGTAGCCGGTCACATAAAGATCGGGATAACCGTCGTTGTCGTAGTCGGCGATCGCGACGCCTTGGCCATAATGATTTTCGGCTGCTACGCCGGCCTTTTCCGTGACATCGGTAAAGGTTCCGTCGCCGTTGTTGTGGTAGAGCGCGGAGCGCATCGCATGATCGGGTTTGTAGAGTTCGGTGGGGCCGGACTGCACCAAATACAGATCCATCAGGCCGTCCTGGTCGTAGTCGAGCCAGCCAACGCCGGTGCCCATCGTCTCCAGGTACAGCTTCTCGTCCGTTTGCGTCGAGTCTTGCAAAAAGGTGATGCCGGCCTCCTTGCGAATATCGGTGAAAGTGATCTTGATCGGGGGATCAGGCTTTTTGGCAGGGGCGGTCTGGCCAGCCGAGTTGGTGGTGTGAAGTGCAAGGGCCAGAGCGGTCGCAAGCAAGACAAACAGCGCGAGGTCCGTGCCGCGAGGCAAGTTCATAGCGTGCGATCGGCCAGCGAAAGCGCGATCTGGAGAAATTGCTGGCGCGCGGCGGGAGGCAACGGCTGCACGCTCGCAGTCGGGCTTTCTGGCGCGTTGGCCAGAGCCTGCTCGATACGATTGACGTCGAGCCCGCCGGAGTGGCTGCCCTTGAAACGGGCGAGCACTTCACGGGCCTTGTCGTATTGCCCGGTCTGATAGTAAAAAACGCCCAGCGTCGAATAGCTTCCGGCCCACTCCGGAAGCAGATCAACCGCCCGGCCAAGTTGTTCGGCGGCCCGGGCGGAATCGCCGTTGAGTGCGGAGAGCACGCCGAGTCCCCAGAGGATTTTTCCGGATGCGGGAACCCGCTCCCGCCCCTTTCTCAAGGTGCCTTCGGCATCGGCCGCTCTTCCGGCGCGAAGCTCGGTCAGAGCCAGCGACAAATAGTACTGGTCGTTGTCGGGATTGCGGCGGATCGCGTCCTCGAAGATCGCGACCGCCTTTTGCGTTTCGCCGAGATGGGAATAGATGTCGCCCAGAAGCGCGAGGTACGCGTCATCCTTCTGACCGTCGGCGGAAACCGATTGTGCGGCTTCGAGCGCTTGCTGGTACTGGCCCTTGCGGAAATACGCGTCGGCCAGATCGAACTTCACGTCGTTCGAATCCGGATTGACTTTTGCGGCGGCCGCGAAATGGCGGATTGCGTCGTCGTACAAGCGATAGCGTGCCAGAAGCACGCCAAGTCCGGCCTGCATGCGGTAATCCTCGCCGCTCGATTCATCGAGCTGGCTGATGGCCTCGCGCGCTTGGTCGAGCTTGCCAAGCTTTAGATAGGCTTCGGCGAGCAGATACAGATCCTGCGGACGGCCGGGATGGGTCTTGATCTGATTCTCGAGTTCGGCCAGGTCAAGTTGCGTCCTTTCGCGAGCCGACAGGCTCGCGCGATTGTCCAAATAATCGAAAAGATGCTGGTAAGGATACGGTCCGGGCGACGAATTCTTGGACAACGTCTGGAAGACGCTCAAGTCGCGCTGCGCGGCCTCGAACTGCTTGAGGCCGCGCTCGACCATGGCCAGCTTGTAGTAGCCGGAAGACGGCTCGCGCGCGACCTTCACATAACGGCGCAGCAGCTCGGCCGCCTCCTGATTGCGCTTGGCGGTGATGCGCAGATTGGCCAGCTCCAGCAAGGCCTCCGCATAGTCTGGATTCGATTTGAGGGTCTGCTGAAAATATTCCTCGGCCTTGGCCTGATTGCCCTGGCGGCCTTCGATGTAGCCCATGTTGAAGAGGCAGGCGGCGTTGCGCGGATCGGACTTCAACCCCAGCTCGAAGTATTTCCTGGCTTCATCAAACCGTCCGAGGTTGCGGTAGGAGAGGCCAAGGAAAGCATAGGACCGCGCGGCGGGGTCGATCTCGACCAGGTCGCGGAATACCTCGAGCGCCTTATCGGTTTTGCCGGACATGAAGTAGCTTTCGCCGAGAGCGGCCCGCAAGTCGGCTCGCGCCGGAGCCAGCTTCACGCCGGATTCCAGCAGAGGTATCGCGTCCTCAAAGTAGTTTTGCGTCATGCTGACGCGGCCGAGCAGAAAAATGATATCCGTGTTCTCGGGCGCCAGCTTGTGAGCGCGCGCCAGAAGTTCAAGGGCGTCCACGGGTCTAGACTGCTCGTTATAGACCTGGGCCAGGAGATAGAGGGCTTCTGCGGAATCGGGTTTGAGCGACTGAGCCCGCTTGGCGACCAGCTCGGCTTTGCCCGACTCGCCCATTCGCAGGTAGGTTTGCCCAAGATTGAAGAGGGTCTCGAAGCTTCCCGGCTGCAGGGAATTGGCCTTTTCCAACTCGCGCGACGCCGCGCGGTACTGTCCTTCGGAAGCGAGAAGAGTGCCGAGAGTGAAGTGGAGCTGGACGTCCTTGGCGTTTTGCCCGGAAAGCCTGTCTGCAATTTGCAGAGCTTGCGCTGTCTGGTTCGCGCGCAAACGGGCCCGCATGAGATTGATCTCTGACGATGTCGTCGGCGGCGCAACTCGCTCAAGGTAGCGAATAGCCGCAGCCGGTTGCTTGGAGGCCAGAAGGAGCACGCCGAGGTTGTAGTTTGCGTCGGAGTTGCCGGGGGCGGTGCGCAAGACCTCTCGGAACTGTTTTTCCGCGAGATCGAGTTTTTCCTGCGCCACATAGAGGTTGCCGAGATTGTTTTTGGTGCGCGACGAAGAGGGGTCCAACCGCAGGGCGCGTTCGAGGGCGGCGAGAGCGGCGTCGTAGTCTTTTTGGGAAATGCAGGCGATGCCCAGCAGATTGTAGCCTTCCACGCTCTTCGGGTCCTGCGCCAGGATCTCTTGGAGTCTTTGCCTGGCTTCGCCGGCACGGCCCTGTTGCAGCAGCGCTTCGACATCGCTAAAACGTGGATCGGCTTTCGCAGACTGGCGGGTGGAAGGTTTCTTGACGCTGGATTGAGCGGATACCACAAGACCCGGGCAGAGTAAGAAGAGCAAGAGAGAGGCGGCGCTGCAAAACCAGGCATCCTTCTCGAATCGTCCGAGGCCAGAGCGGGCGCGTCCGAAACTGTCGTACCGTAGTCTCAAGAAAACCTCTGCATGTGAGGCGTTTTTCTCAATTTAGCATTTCGAGCGCCTGCTGAGCCACCTTGTGGTCCGGCTGCAGTTTCAAAAGTGCGTGCAGGATCTCGCGCGCTTTATCTTTCTGCTGCTGCAGCATATACAGGCGCGCCAGGTTCAAATAGGCCTGGTCAAAATTCGCCGCGACGCGAATGCAAGTGGTGAACTGCTGCTCGGCTTCTGTGTACCTGCTCTGCCGAACGTACAACACTCCCAGATTGTTGATGGCATCAGGATAGTCTGGACGCAGTGCCACCGACTTTTGCAGCAGTTCCGTCGCTTTCGCTACATCATTTTGGCGGGCGTACAGCATTCCCAAGCTGTAGTTAGCTTCCGCGTTTTGCGGCTCGAGCTCAGCCGCCCGGTTTAGACGGCGGCTGGCTTCCGCGATGTTGCCTTGCCGGCGGTCCAGGTTGCCGAGATTGAGCAGCGCCGTCACGTAGTCCGGCCACAGTGCAAGCGAACGGCGGAAATTGCGAATGGCTTCCTCCAGCTGATTTTGTTGAGCGGCAATCATGCCCAGATTGTTCCACGCTTCCGGGTATTCCGGGCGCAGCTTCACGGCTTGCTCGAGATAGCGGCGCGCTGCGACCAAATCATTCTTGCGCAGGTAAAGCGTGCCCAAATTGTAGTAGGCCTCGCCATTTTCTGGCTTTGCGTCGATGACCTGCTTGAAAGATTCCGCCGCCGTGTCGAGATAGCCATGCTGAAACAGAGCGACTCCGTAGGTGAAATCGTTGCGCTTGAATTGACCTCCGTGGAGCTTGCCCGGGAAAGGAAGCGCTTTGGTTACGCGTGAGTCGCTGGTGCGGGGAACCCCTTGAGCATCAGCAAGAATCTGGCTTGCTTCGAGCCATCCCTGGTACACCTTTACGATCATGCCGGATTCATCGAGAAGGAAAGAGCAGGGAATCGGCAGATCGCGCCGCCTGTCAAACAGGAAGCGATAAAGAATGTTGTATACACCGGCTACGTCCGGAGTCGCCGGAAACACCGGCAGAGTCAGTTTTTCTCTCTCTGCGAACGAGCGGACCTTTTGCAAGTCGGCTCGCTCATCCACATTGACAGTGAGCACGCGGACACCTTTCGCCGTGAATTCAGGTTGCCGGCGTTGGAGCTCACGCAGTTGCTCGCCGCCTTCGGGCGCCGCGAGCGCCCACAGATGCAGCAGCGCCGGCTTCCCGCGAAAATTACCCAGTGTGCCCGTTCTTCCGGACAAGTCGGGCAGCGAGAAGTCCGGAGCCGGAAGGGGATCGAGCAGCCAGGTTGCAGCGGATTCGGGCGGTTCGCTCGACGGCGGCGCCGATGCTGGACGTTGCCATGCCAGAGCCGAGGTTTCAAAAGGGGTCGCGGAAAATACGGCCTTTTCCTCCTCCAGCACGACGCGGTGATTCGCCGGGACGTCGGAGAACTCTGCTAGCAATCCGCTGGGCCAGCGTACGGAGACGGAAACTTTCCGGGCGGCCTCACCGAGCCCGAAGAACAATTCCTTGGAATGTTGCGAGAGAAATCCCGTGCCCGCCTGGAGGTATTTGGTCTGGCGCAGAGTGCCGCTACGGACGGTTACTGCCGCACCGAGCGCGTCGCGATTGCTTTTGGTTCCGCGCAGCCGGATGCTGATGGCACTCCCCATTTCGTCGATAGCGTTTCGCAAAATGATGATCTGCGGCGCATTGCGGTTTTTGACAACCACCTCCTGACGTCCGTCGCCGTCAAGGTCGGCCAGCACGAAAGCCCGGCTGTCTTGAAGCAAATCCAGCCCGCTCAGGCCGGAGATGTCAGAAAAACTGCCGTCTCGGTTGTTCAAATAGACCGTATTGCGTTGGAAACCAGCCCAGCTGTGGTCGGACCGGATCAGCTCGTTGATCGCGTTCCAGCCATGCTCGTAGTTCGAGTTGGGTGTCGCGTCGGCCGGTGAATTTCCAACCACCTGGCGCCAGAAAAAACTGGAAACTTCCGGTTCCGCAGTTCCGGAAATATAACCGTTGGCGATGTACAAATCGGACCATCCGTCGTGATCGAAATCCCAGGCATCGGCCGACCACGCCCAGCGCCCCATCGCCGTGCCGCTGGGTTCGCCGGTCTCTACGAATTTCCCTTTGCCCTGATTGCGGTATAACGAATTGCCCCGCGCATGCCGGCTGTAAAGGGAACGCGTTTCCGCGGAATCCTGCGCTTGGAACAGCGCCGTTTCTGAAACCCGCTGGCCAGCCGCGGACCACATGTTAGAAACGTAGATGTCCGGTTTCCCTTTGTTGTCGAAATCGCACCAGCACGCGCTCATGCCGGCTCCGGGAACATTGCTGCCCGATTCGTCGGAGACCGCCCTGAAGGTGCCGTCGCCACTGTTGCGGTACAAGTTGCTGCGGCCAAAGTCATTCGCAACATAGAGGTCGGGGCCGGCGTTTCCGCTGATGTCTCCCCAAGCGGCGGCGAAGCTGTAGCGGTCATTCTCCGCGTTCAGACCGGCGGCGGCGGTGCGGTCCACAAACCGGCCGTGGCCTTCGTTGTGGAGCAAGAAATTCGGCGGGCCATTGCGCGCGTCGAAGTACGGCGAAGGATAGTGGTATTGGTCGAGCCCGAGATAGTAGCTGTAGAGGCAGAAGTAGATGTCGAGCCGCCCGTCCTGGTCGTAGTCTGCGACCGCGGCGTGCGTAAATGTTCCCTGCGGCGGATTTGCGAACGTAAACGCATCGCGCTTCGAGACAAATTTCCCGTGGCCCCGGTTCAAAAACAACAGCGGGCCGGAAGCAGTCACCACCAGCAAGTCTTGCGCGCCTTTGTTTTCAAAGTCAGCGAACAGTGCACACGCTGTGGCGTCCAGAACGTCGACGCCGGCATTCTCCGTCACGTCCTCGAACGTCCCGTCGCCACGATTACGATAGAGACGGTTCGGCAATCCGGAAGGCTGGCATACATAAATGCCGTCCCGTCCGTCGCCCGCGAAATCGCCCACTGCGACCCCGTTGTTTCCGTAGACATCGATTCCCGAGGCTCCGTCCAGCACGGTGCGCCAATGATCGACGCCGAATCGAAGTTGTTTTTTGTAGGACGCCACGCCGGCGAAGGCTTGCGCCGTGGCGTCTACAAACAGCGGTTTAGCGGCTTTCGCCGAGGTTTCTTCCGTGAACAGCCACTTGCTGGCAAGCCAGTCTCGAGAGGGAGCCTGGCTCCAGTCGATGCGCCACAGGCCGATGCGCTGTTCGCGCCGTCCATCCGTTTGTATGCCTACCAGCGAGTAGCGGACTTCAGAGGAAATATCGCTCGCGGTGGTAGGGACGACGCGAAGGATCTCGAATTCGACGATGTCCACCGACCCGAGAGAGTGACAGTAATCTGTCCATTGATCCACAAAAGCGTCCCGGCCAAGCGGCGCGCCGCTGTTTGGAGAATCGCCAAAGCTGCGGCGCCGGATTTCGATTCCCGGACCAGCACGGAGACGTTGTTCGGCGAACCCCCCTGGCCCCCGCCCGCGAAAGGCCTCAGGCAAAAATCGCGCAACCGTTTCCGGATGTTTCTGCCGTATCCCGTTGCCGATCTCGCTGAAGCACTGCTCGAAACTGGCCGCATATTTTTCAGTGATGTAGGCGTCCGAGCCTGGTGCGACCAGGCGCAGCATAGTGTCGAGCGGGGAAGGGCTGGGGTAAGAAGGCGTCAAGCGGGAGTCGGCCAGGGCCGGATCCCCCAGTGGCAAGGAGCGCGGAAACGATGCGTAGGAGCCGAGCGGAGCCGGCAACAACGCCGGTACCGCGTAACCCAGACGGCTTAGAAAGTCACGACGATTGAGCGTAGTCGGTGCGTCTCGGCGGCGCCCCATTCAAGGTCCTCGTTGTTGTGGAAGTCCGATGGTAGCATCGTTACAGTTCGGTTCAACTGGTTGGTTCCGCTTTTGCAAACGTTGTCAGAGTGGACCCTGAATGCCAGTTCTCTAAAACGGTGAAGCGGCTTCACACCATCCGATTTGGCGCATGAGGTCCCCGGAAGGAAAAGCCAAGAGAAACTGGGGATTCTGTGGGTTAAGACTGAAAAAACCGATGGCCTCAAGAAAAATACTTGACAAGGCAAAAGCGCAAGTGTAATTTCTGGCCCCATCGTAGTAGTTTTGTATTAGGGGTGCTGTGGAAAAAGTAAGCGTTTACATTTCAAGGTAACGCTTTCGTCGAGAAAAATTTAGGGGCCGTGTTTCGGACGCTGTTTTTTATTCTGTCGGGGAGAAGCTGTGTTGACAGCACGTAACTGGGGTAATCGTTTACTTCAATGCGGCGAAAAGCAGAGAAAGTAATGGGGCGCTCGACAGCACGGGGAAGGTTCTTGAGGAGGATGGTTATGCAACGCAAGTCCGTTCGTTTTTGGGGTGGACGGCTGGTCCTGGCAGTTGCGTCAGTCCTGTTGGTGGTTCTGTGTGCGGCATTGCCGTCGTTCGCACAGGTGGATACCGGTTCGATTTCGGGCGTCGTTTCCGACGCTTCAGGCGGCGCCATCAGCGCGGCCAGCGTTACTTTGTCTAACGAAGGTACGGGCGCGGAGCTAACCACCGCGACCGGGGCGGATGGCGGATATAAGTTCACGCCGGTCCGCATCGGAAGTTACAAGCTCACCGCGACGTTCCAGGGTTTCCAGACCATCGTGCAGCGCGGCGTGGTCGTCAACGTCGGCGAGAACGTCGTCGCCAACTTCACACTGCGGCCCGGCGCCGTTACGGATACGGTTACCGTGGAGTCTACCGTGCCCGTGCTGCAGTCACAGGATGCTTCCGTCGGCCAGGTCGTCGACTCCAAGAGTGTGAATGACCTGCCGCTCAACGGCCGCAACTTTACATTCCTCGCGCAGCTCGCCGCCGGTGTCAACACGCCGCAGGCTGACACTCGTGGCAATGCCGCAACCGGCGCGTTTGCGGCCAATGGCAGCCGTCCGGCGCAGAATAACTACCTTCTCGACGGCATCGACAACAACTCCGATACGGTCGACTTCCTCAACGGTACGAACTTTGTGGTGCTGCCGCCGGTTGACGCCGTCCAGGAATTCAAGGTGCAAACTTCAGGGTTCAGCGCGGAGTATGGCCGTTCGGGCGCCGCAGTGCTGAATGCGACCATAAAATCAGGAACCAACGAATTCCACGGCGCTGCGTGGGAATTCTTCCGCAACGACAAATTGGACGCAGCCGACTTCTTTGAGAACGCTGGCGGCGTCGAAAAGGGCGCTCTTCGCCAGAACCAATTCGGCGTTGCCGCCGGCGGCCCGATCATCAAGAACAAGATCTTCATCTTCGGCGACTATGAGGGCTTCCGCCGCGTGCAGGGCACGGTCTTAAACGGCACTGTGCCAACTGCACAAATGCGCAGCAGCGGTTACACGGATTTCACCGAGCTGCTAACCCAAGGCGGCACCGAATTTGACGCGCTCAACCGCTCCGTTCCAGCAGGTACCATATTTGACCCAGCGACCACTCGGCAGGTTGTAGCCGGCGGAGTTGACCCGGTGAGCGGATTAACCGTGCCTACAGTCGACCACAATGGAAAGCCAATCGCGCCCGGCACGGTCGAATACCTTCGCGAGCCGTTTGGAACTTGCGGGCCCACCACCATGACCTTCACCGCAGCCTGCGGTTTGAACAACCTCTCCGCCGCCGCCGCGGCTGGGCGTTTTGATGCCAATGCCGTCAGCCTGTTGGGTCTCTATCCCAACCCCACATCCGGGTCGCTATTCGGAAACTTCACTACATCCCCGAAGCTGTACGAACACCGGAACGCGTTCGACACGCGTATGGATATCAACTTCAACGAAAAAAACCAGCTCTTCTTCCGCTTCAGCCTGGCGGATGATCCGCAGTTCATCCCCGGCATCTTTGGTGGTGTTGCGGACGGCGGCGGTTTCCAGGACGGTAATCAGACTGCGCTCGCGCAACAGAGCGCTATCGGCTTTACCCATACTTTCAGCCCGAACTTGATCAACGTCGCTCGCGCCGGCTTGAGCTACTTGCACACCACGAGGAACATTCCGGCAGCGAACGACTTGAGCGACCTCCCCGGCAAATACGGCATCAAAGGCATTCCGCAGGCTTCTGAAAACGGCGGTCTGCCGGCCTTTGGCTTCAACGGCGCGCTGCAGACCCTCGGCGGCAATGCTTTCCTGCCTTCCGACGAAGTCAGCTCCACGTTCCAGTTAACCGACGACTTGACCAAAATCTACGGCAAGCACACTTTCAAGATGGGTTTTGAGTGGCAGCACGTGAAATTCTCCACTTTGCAGCCACCCTGGTCTCGCGGCGAATTCGACTTCAATGGCAACTACACCGACGTCCCGGGTATCAACAGCGGCCACACCGGCACGGCTCAACTACTCCTGATTCCGCAGAAATCGACAGTAGGCGGGATCGACTACGTCGGCGGACCGGATTCCGTTTTCGTGTCCAATATCTCGCTCACCGACAACGGCAAGAACTATTACGGCATCTACCTCAACGACGACTGGAAAGTTTCCAGCAAGTTGACCCTGAACCTGGGCGTCCGCTGGGATTACTTCCAGCCGGTCTATGAACACCACGGCGCTCAGGCCAACTTCACCCCCACCGGCCCTCCGACGGGTGGCCCGGCCTACCTCATCCCCCAGGGCAACCAGGATCTCAGCTATTTGACGAGTTTCGATTGCACCAACCTGCTGGACAAGACTGCCCAGAATTCCCTGAAGTGTCTCCTGGCAAAGGATAATATTGCTTTGTCGATCGGCAATTTCGGCAAGAGCTTGGCGGAAGGCGAGAAGCACAATTTTGCTCCGCGCTTCGGCTTCGCCTATCAGGCCACGCCAAAGCTGGTCGTGCGCGGCGGCTTCGGCATCTTCTACAACGGCTTCGAAAATCGCGGCTTCTCTCCGAACCTTGGGGAAAACTATCCGTTCCAATCCAAACTCCGGTAACCCCATCAACAACTTTGCGGGTTGTCCAGACGCGACCCCGGCAGGCGGCCCGACTTTCGAAACGGGTTTTGCCTGTACGCCGCTCGATCCCACACTGGTCAACGCCAGCGGCTTGAGCCTGCGGGGAATTCAGTATAAGTACCTGACCCCGTATTCAATGGGTGGCAATTTCACGATTCAGTACCAATTGACCACGACGATGTCGCTGCAGGTGGGTTATGTAACCACGCTGGCGCGGCACCTGGAGGTCTTCCCAGGCAACAACAACGTCACTTCGATCGAGCCCAACTCTGTGGATGTCACCACATTGGTGCCATTTAAAGATTTCGGCCGCGGCAGCAGCCAGGCCGATACCGAAGGCAACAGCCACTATCATGGAGTGCAGACTCGGCTGGAAAAGCAATTCCAGGGCGGTTTGACGTTCCTCGCGACCTATACCTATTCGAAGACCATGTCCGATGCCGGCGACCTCCTCAATGGTGGCAGCGACAACGTTGGCTACCGCGCTCCGGATGTTCCGGGGTTCGGTATCCACGAGGACTACTCTTTGGCCAATTTCGACATCCGCAACGTCTTCCACTTTAGCGGTGGTTATGAACTGCCATTCGGTAAGGGCAAAAAGTTCATGTCCGGCGCCTCGGGTGCCGCGAATAAGATCGTGGGCGGATGGAGCCTGCAATGGATCACCACACTGCAGGATGGCCAGCCGATTCGCCTGAGCTGCGCGAATAACACCCTGCAGCAGGTAAACTGCGGCGCGCTATTCACCGGCCAGCCGCTGAAACTGGGCATCCAGGACGTTACCATCGACGGAAAGAAGTACATCTCGTGGTTCGGTAATCCGGGCGCTTTCACCGATCCAGCAACCTGCGCTGCGGGCGCCTGCACGTTTGCAAACTTGGGCGGTGTCACGCAAGTTGCGGGTCCCGGCTTCCATCGCCTGGACTTCTCCATCTTCAAGGACATCCCGTTCAACGAAAGGTTTAAGCTTCAATTCCGAACGGAGATCTTTAACATCACCAACCACCCGAACTTCAATGCCCCGGGCTTCGGTGGCAACGGCGTCGTAGCCATCGGCGGTTCGACGAATTTCACGAACAGCAACTTTGGACGAATCGGCTCCACCCGCGACGCTCCGTATGATCCGCGGCAGATCCAGTTCGCGCTCAAGTTCCTTTTCTAAACGCACACAACCACCCCACCGGGGAGGTGCTTCGAAAGAGGCGCCTCCCCGTTTCTGTTGTAGGCGGCTTCGAGCGTCGAGCGGTGCTAACATCGTTTTAACGTGACTCAACGAGGATTCGGCATATTGGGCGGTTTGCTGTTGTCGCTGGTTCTAGCCGGTACCGCGCGTGCGCAAGGAACATCCGCCGGCGCAAAGCCTGGTGCTCCCGGCCGCGGGTCTGCTGGCGAGAAGGACCGGCTCTTCCGGGCGGGCGCTGAGGCTTATGAATCGGGGCGTTATGCGGACGCCGTAGCGCCGCTCGAAAAGCTGGTCCGGGAAGCTCCCGAGGTCTTTGAGGTGCATGAGTTGCTTGGTCTGGTCTACGCTGCGCAATTGCAGGACTCCAAAGCCAACGAGCATCTGGCAAAAGCAGTTCGTCTCAAGCCAGACTCGGCCCCGGCTCGTTCGAATCTTGCGGCCAGCTATGCCCGCCTGGGCAAAATGGACCTCGCTGAGGAACACTTCAGCAAAGCCGTCGAACTTGAGCCCGACACCTACGACACCAACCACAACCTAGGCGCCGCCTACGCGCACAATGGCAAAGTTCCCCAAGCCATTCCGTACCTTGAGAAAGCGCAAAGCCTGAATCCCGCGTCCTACGACAACGGTTACGATCTTTCGCTCGCCTACTTCATCACCGGCCGTCAGCAGCAAGCCAGAGGTTCCGTCCGGGCGGTACTGAAAATCAAGGACACGGCTGAACTGCACAACCTGTTGGCGCAAATCGAGGAAAGGGACGGCAACTTCATCGCCGCCCTAAACGAGTTTCAGGCCGCCGCCCATCTCGATCCGAGCGAAAGCAATCTGTTTGATTGGGGAGGCGAACTGCTGGTGCATCGTACGCTCGACCCGGCCGTTGAAGTGTACCGCCAAGCGACGGAGCGTTATCCGAACTCGCCTCGTTTGATGGTTGGCCTGGGCATGGCCTATTACGCGCGCGGCAACTACGACGACGCGGTGAAGGCCTTCTTGCGCGGAGCGGATCTCGACCCCAGCGACGCTCGCTGCTACCGATTTCTTTCGCGCGCTTACGACAGTTCGCCCAGCCAGGCCGCCGACGTCATCGAGCGATTCCGCCGCTACGCTGAATTGCAACCGAAGAATGGTTTGGCGCTCTACTACTACGCGATGAGCCTCTGGAAAGGAAAGCGCGTACAGGATCCTGCGTTTGATCCCAAGCCCATTGATGAGCTTCTGCGGCGGGCCATCGCCGCCGATCCTAACCTCGCCGAAGCCCATCTACAGCTCGGCAATCTAACGGCGGACCAGGGCAAATTCGCGCAAGCCATCCCCGACTACCAGCGCGCGCTCGAGTTGAATTCGGAACTGGCCGATGCCCACTATCGCCTCGGCCAGGCCTATGTCCGCACCAGCCAAAAAGAAAAGGCGCAAGAGCAATTCCAGGTTTATCAGCAGTTGCGCGCTCAGCATTTGGCCGATCTCGACAAGCAGCGCGCCGATATCCGCCAGTTCGTCTATTCAGAGAAGGACGCCGTCCGCCCATGAGTCTAGCTTCCATGCCCGGATCGAAGAGGCGCTTTGCCCGCGGAGGTCAGAATGGCTGAGCTTCCGGTCATTGCCCGGCGCCTCTCCTCTAGCCGCCGGGAATTCCTTAAGGACGCGGCAGGTCTCACGCTTGCCAGCGGACTCTTGCCCGGCGGACTGCTGGCGAGGTCCGGCGTCTTAGAGCGCGACAGGAAGGTGGTCGTCATCACTTTCGGCGGCGGCGCTCGCGATCAGGAAACGTTCGCTCCGGAAGGCCAGGAGAACATTCCGCACCTGATGAAGGAGCTGATTCCGCAGTCGGCCTTTTTCACGCAGGTTGTCAATCGCGGCATTCTGGGCCACTACGTTGCGACCGCCAGCCTGGCCACCGGCGTCTATGAAACGATCAACAATTTCGCCTCGCTGCCGCCGGAAAATCCCACCGTCTTTGAATACTTTCGCAAGGACCTGAAGCGGCCGGCTTCCGATGCCTGGGTGGTCGCGCCCAGTAACGGCTTCAATCGCATCGGCGAAAGCAGCCACCGTTCCTACGGCACGGGCCAGGGGGCGCGCGTGATCCTTCCCAAACATTTGCTGACCGCCGCCACCCAAGGCGGCGCGGATTACCAACACCTGCTGCGCGACAACTACGAGATGCCCTTCTTCGCGCCGGAAATTGCCGGCAATGAGTTCGAGCTGGAGCAGCTGCGCAGCATGCTCAAGCTCTCGGTCAACGAATTCAAAGCGCGGGCGCTCACGCTATCGAGCCCGGACGAACTTTCCGTCTACATCGTCCGCCAGTTGATGCGCCAGATCGCTCCGAGCCTTCTGTGGATTACCATGCATGACATCGACGTCGCCCACGCCGGCGCCTTTTCTCTTTATATTGACGGCATTCGCCGCACCGATCGCCTGTGCGCGGAACTATGGGGAGCCATCCAGTCGGAACCGGAATACGCTGGCAAGACCACCTTGTTTATTCTTCCCGATTTCGGCCGTGATTCGGACGAAGACTCGGCAGGCAACGGCTTTCAGCACCATCGCACCGGCGACGCCGCGTCCCGCACAACGTGGATGATGGCGCTGGGCCCCGGGATTCGAGAAGGCGTGGTGCATGATCGGGCGCTTGATTCAACCGATCTGGTTCCGACCATCGGCTCCATCATGGGGTTTTCGCCGTCTCTGGTGCACGGCAGTCCGATTCGCGAGCTCATCTGAGCCACATGCAGCCGAGCGACCTCAAACCGGAACAGTTCGGCGCCTATCCGCCGCTGGCTAGAAAACTGGCCGCCGACCATATCGCCACGCTGCGCAAGCTTCCCTTAAGTTTCCTGCCGAGCCTGCTGCGCGAGATCATCGAATACGACTACAAATTTCCCATGGAACGCCAGGCGCTCGAGCGGGAAGTCGGCCATCTCGCTGCCTTGCCCGAGGAGCAGTGGAAGGAATGGTTTCTAGCCTTTCGAACCATTCAACTGTCGCCGGCACTGGAAAAATTCGACTGGGTCAATCTGCCGGCGCAGTTTGTCGAACAGCTTTCCGCCCATCTCTGGACTACCCATCAGCAGGACAAATTTCGCCAGGCAGCTACCGACTACGGTAACCGGCTGCACGCGGCAGCACCGCCTCAAAACCCCGCCATCCCGCGGCTCGGAATCGCGATTGTGGGGCAAGGCATTGCCTCGAGCGACTATCCGCTCTTTCGCAGGCTGCGTTCGCATGGCGCCTACTACACGCGCGTGAGTCCGGAAGGCGGGCTAGAGACCTTGCTCGACTTCGCGGCGTCTCGCGCGAAATCGCATCCCATTCCCTACGCCCACTGGTATGTCGATGGCGGAGCGCCCGCCGAGCACGACAGCGGTCTGATTGGCGTGTCCTATGCGGCGCTCGAGCCGGCGCGCAACATCCTGCTCGGCAAGATGCAGAGGCATAGCGAATCCCCGGGGAATGGCCCGGAAAACCTGCGTACGGTCATGGCCGCTCTGCGACCATCGGACCTTCGTCTCGACAAAACCATTGCCGATCCGGTGCTGGCCCGCTTTGAAATGCGGCTGCTGACCGAAGGGTCGGGAACACAGATTTTCAGCACCACGTTCGCGCAGTGGGCTGCGCGCGAAGTCCTGCGCCGCGCCCAGCCGCTTACGCTGGTGGTGCGATTTGCCCCTCGCCAACGGCAGCGCCCGATGAATGAACTGCTGTCGGTTTCGACAGCCAAGATCGAGTTCGACCCCGAAGGCTCGCTGGTAGACGCCGACATGGGCGCCTACTATAACTGGATCAACCAGCAGCGCCTGACTGGCGCCGAGCGCTCCTCGTTCATTGCCTGGTTTGAAAATCACAACCAGGCCGTGGCCATCGGTCCCGCCGTGCCGCGCGGCACGGTCTCCGACTTGCCGACGGACTTGGGCAAGATTCTCGGCTGGGCGGTGTGAAGAGATAAGAGAAACCGCTAAAAGGCGTGGTGCGTGTCGGGGACGGCGCGCAAGCGCTCCGCGCTGGTTTCCGCAGTGATATCCCGCTGCGGCATGGCCAGCAGTTCGTAGCCCACCATGAATTTCCTTACGCTCGCGGAGCGCAGGAGCGGCGGGAAAAAGTGGGCGTGAAAGTGCCATTCCGGATGCTCCTTGCCATCCGTGGGGCGCTGATGAAATCCCATCGAGTAGGGAAACGAGGTCTGGAAGAGATTGTCGTAACGCGTGGTCACGCGCTTCAGCACGTCGGCCAAGGCGTCCCGCTCCCGCGCGCTGAGCTCGTCGATGCTGCGCACGTGGCGGCGCGGCAGAACCATGCTTTCAAAGGGCCAGGTCGCCCAGTAGGGAACCAGCGCGAGAAAATCCTCGTTTTCAGCCACCACACGGGCACGCTCGCGGTTTTCTAGCGCGACGTAGTCGCACAGCAGGCAGCTGCCTTTTCCGGTGCGGTATGCGGCTTGCGATTCCGTTTCCGCTGTGACGGTGTTGGGGATGGAAGCGGTGGACCAGATCTGGCAATGCGGGTGGGGATTGCTGGCCCCCATCATGGCCCCGCGATTCTCGAAAATCTGCACGTAGTTGATGTCGGGGCGCGCGCCCAGTTCTTGAAACTGATCGGCCCAGCAGTCGACGACGGCGCGGATACTGGCGGGTTCCATTCCGGAAAGCGTCAGATGGTGCTTGGGCGAAAAGCAGAGCACACGGCAGATTCCGGTTTCGGTTTCCGCGATCAGCAGGTCGCATGTGTTGACGCGGCCGCGCCGACCTTCGGGCAGCAGGGCAGGAAAATCGTTGTCGAAGACAAAGACATTTTCATAGCGCGGATTTACCTTCCCGGTTGAACGCGTGTTGCCGGGACACATGTAGCAAGTCGGATCGTACTGGACTTCGCTCTGGGCGGCTGTGGACTCCAGCTGCCCCTGCCAAGGCCGCTCGGTGCGATGCGGCGAAACCAGAATCCACTCGCGCAGCAGCGGGTTGAAGCGGCGGTGCGGCTGCCGATTGGCGTCAAAGCCGTTTCGAGCGTCAGCCATCGGCTTTCAGTTCGGTGACGCCCGTGCCGGCCGTCGAGACGTAGATCTCGGGCGAAATGCCCGTGGCCAGGTGGTAGGCGGAGCGCATTTCCGCTGTGAATCGGTCGACAGAAGCGGTTCGCACCAGATTGACGGTACAGCCGCCAAAGCCGCCGCCCGTCATGCGCGACCCGACGAGGCCCTCACGGCCTCGAGCGAGATCCACCATGAGGTCCAATTCGCGGCAGCTGATTTCGTAGTCATCTCTCATGCTGACGTGCGATTCGGCCATGCACCTGCCGGCTTCCTTCAGGTCGCCGCTCTCTAGCGCCGCGACGGCGCTCAGGACCCGTTCGTTTTCACTGACGACGTGGTGGCATCGGCGATAAATCAAATCCGGAAGATGGCCGCGATGGGACTCAAGTTGCGCGGCACTGACGTCGCGCAGCGCTTTTATGGAAGGGAAGTATTTTGAGAGCAGCCGCACGCCCTCTTCGCATTGCGCACGGCGGTCGTTGTATTCACCGCCAGAGTGGCCGTGCTTGACCATGGTATTGCAGATGACCATGGTAATCCCGGCCGGTAGCGGCAGGAGTCTATATTCAAGCGAGCGACAGTCCAAAAGGATGGCGTGGTGCGCGCTGCCGAAGCAGGAAGCGAACTGGTCCATGATTCCGACGCGGGCTCCGACGAATTCGTTTTCGGCGCGCTGGCAGAGCTTGGCCAGTTCCGTGAGCGGAAGAGAAAGTCCGGACAGGGCCAAAAGCGCGCTGGCGACGGAGACCTCCAGGGCGGCAGACGAGCTGAGGCCGGCGCCGCTCGGCACGTCGCTGAAAATGGCCAGATCACAGCCGCGCACCGTGATCCCCGACCTGTGAAGCATCAAAGCGACACCGTGAACGTAGTCCGACCAATGATCGCGCGCCGTCGGATCGCCCTGTGCTAAATCGATTTCCGACGATTCGCCCAGATTTTCCGAATAGACCCGGAGCCTGCGGCCGGGGCGCGGCGAGACCGCGGTCCAGGTATAAAGATCGATGGCAGCGGGGAGAACGAATCCGTCGTTGTAGTCGGTGTGCTCGCCGATCAGGTTGACGCGGCCCGGAGCGCGGAAGATCCGCGGCTTAGAGGCAAAACGCGCAGAGAACGACTGGGCGAGACGCAGCGGAGCCTCTAGGGTGGTGGGCTGGCCAGTCGTGTTTTGCATTGCGCAGTGCGTTCCCTTAGCCGGAATCGGCGAAGCAGCCGGTCGCCCGCGGAGAGCAATCGGAAGAAAAAAGAAAGGGACGGGAGGAAAGGAGAGGGAAAGGCCCGGCGAAATTGCAAGCGTTTACACCCGGGCGGCTGCCCAAACCAAGCCTCCTCCGCGGTGGGGATATCTTCCGGCAACGCAGAAGCATTGTCAAGCGGCTAGATGCTTTGGAATCAAAGAGTTCGGGTGGATTCGCGCAGGATGAGGTGCGTGGTCATGGTGTAGTCGGCCGGGTCCAATTTGTCCCGGCGAATCAACTTTTCGAGTGCGGCAAACGCGGTGATAGCTAATTGGGAACGAGACAAAATGATGGTGGTCAAAGGGGGCTGCGTCAGGCGCGAAAAGGAGATGTCGTCGTAGCCGATGAGCGATACATCGCGCGGAACTTGCAGGCCGGCGTCGTGGATGACGCCTAGTGCGCCGATGGCGGTGAGATCGTTCGAAGTGATGACCGCGGTCGGGGGCTCGGCCAGGCGAAGGAGATTGCGCATCGCCGAAATACCGCCCTCCATACGATGGTCGCCTTTCTCGAGATATTCCGGGGGAACCGCGATGCCGCGCGCGTTCATGCCGGCGACAAAAGCGTCCAGGCGGCGGCGGGCGGAAGGCAGATTGAGCGGCCCGGAGATGAACGCGATGCGGCGATGGTTCAGCGAAAAAAGATGCTGCAGCGCTTCCTGAATTCCTTGAGAGTAGTCGATCACGATATTGGCGCTGTGCTCGCTATTTTTGCCGGTGTCCATGAAAACCGTGGGAATGTTACGGCGCGTGAGGTCAGAGACCATGGCCGGATCGGCTTCGGAAGTCATGATGGCAGCGCCGTCGACCTTGCGTTCGACCATGCGGCGGATGCACTCCACCATGCGCTTCGGTTTATAGTCGGTGTTGGCGATGATGACTTCGAGGCCCTTTTGCACCGCTTGATCCTCGAAATGCTTTACCAGTTCGGGGAAGAAGGGATTGGTGATGTCGGAGATGATCAGACCCAACATGCGGGAGCGGCCGGAAACCAGCGTGCGCGCGTGCGTGTTGGGATAGAAGTTCAGCTCCTTGATGGCTTTTTGCACCCGCTCTGCGGTGCGCGCGCTGACTTTGTCCGAACCGTTGATGGTGCGCGAGACGGTCGCGGTAGAAACCTTGGCAAGCTTGGCGACTTCTTTGATGTTCATGGGGCGGCGTCGCGCGGCTCCGCCGGGAACCAGAGCGGCCGCGCGGGTGAATAGTAGCGCGAATGAGGTCGGCGGGAAAGCGTTTGCATGCCGGAAGCAAGGCGGCAGCCGCCGCTCCCTCTACGGCCTACGGTTTGACCGACGGCAAAGTCATGTCTTTGATGTCCTGGCCGGAGGCCACGGGGAAGAGATAGTTGAGCGTTTCGGCGGCCACGGATTCGCCGCGCGGATTGAGCAGGTTGAGTTCTAGCGTAGCGTGGTGAACGGAGGGATCGGCCTTCCATTCGCCTGCGAAGGTCTGCGGTCGCTCCAGGTCCGCCAACGCGAAATCGCCCTGTGCCAGGAGCTTGCCTTCGCCGTCGCGATATTCCCAGCGGAGCCGGTAGCCTTCCATCGGGTACGAAGGCAGTTCGCTGATCGGTTTGCGGCCGGTGGTGACCTTGAAACCGCCCGTCTGATACCAACCGACATACTTCCATTGGGCATGTAACGCCGCAGGAGAATTACGCTTCTCCCATTCGAAAAAGGACGGACGCCGCTGGCGGTATTCATCGACCACGCCGTGATCCACGTACCCCTCGAGGTGCCCCGGCCAGAGGTTGCGGTGAGATTTGTAGTCCTGATAGCACCAGAAGATGGCGCCGGCGATCCAATCATATTTGGCAAAGAGATCGAGCTGGTGGTCGAGGATGCGCACGCGCAGCTTGTCGGCTTCAACGGTATTGCTGGCGAAGATTCCCGGCGTGCCGAATTCCGAGATGATGAACATCTTGTCCGGGAACGAACCGCCGGCGTGCTCGAGCATTTTGACCAGTCCCTCTTCCGGACCGTTCCACGCTCCGTAATACTGATTCATCATGATGAAGTCGGCGTCGTTGGCGGCTTCCTTCTTGGGATCGGCGCCGTAAGAGATGTCGTTGTCGGCAAAAGTGACGAATCGCCCTGGGTCGAGCTGGTTAACAAGCGCTTTGATCTGCTTGAAGTAGGCGCGGCCTTCGTCAGTGCTCATATCGCTTTCGTTCGAGACGCTCCAAGCGAAGATGGCGGGGTGGTTTGCGTTCTGCTCGATCATTTCCGTAAGCATCTGCCGGGCGAGCGCGATGAACTTGGGATTGCCGAGCTGATCGGCGCGGGCTTGCCAGATGGGAATTTCGGGAACGAAGAGAATGCCGTGAGTGTCGGCGTATTCGAGCACCTGTTCGTGCTGCGGGTAGTGCACGGGGCGAGTGAGCGTGGTGTGGAGGATTTTCAGGTCGTCGTAATCATGCTTGATGGTGCCCGCGGTTTCGGCAAGACCTTCCCAGGGAGATTCCTCGTGGCGGGTCATACCGGTAAGGCGGACTTGCTGGCCGTTGAGATAGAGATGCCGGTCGCGGATTTCGATTTTGCGGTTGCCGAACTGGTCGGAAGCGGAATCTAGCAGGCGGTCGGCCAGATCGGAGACGCTCGAGCGGATCGAATACAGATTGGCATGGTCGAGATCCCAGAGCCGGACCTCAGAGACTTCGAAAGCCAGTTCGACGGATTGTTTAGCGCCGGCAGCGACGGTGACGGATTGCGTTTTGTTGCCGAGGTCCGCGCCGTCGGGCGCTCGCAGACGGGCGGTGACGGTGAGTTTTTGCGATTTGCCGGACCGGTTCTCAAGATAAACCGCGTCCTTGATTTGCGCCGAGCGTTTCGCGAGATCCACGTCAGAACGAATCTGCTGACGGCGGATGAGGACGCCCGGGTTTTCCGTGAGCCAGACATCGCGAACCATGCCGCCGTAGTGCCACCAGTCGTACCAGATATTGCCGCCGGGTTTCAGCTTCAGAGCCAGGCCCGGAATGCTGGTTTCCGTCGGGCGATTGTCGAGCTCTATGGCGATAAGGTTTTCTCCCGGCTTGAGCAGCTTCGTGATATCGAAGAAATAGGCGGTGTGGCCGCCCTCGTGTTTGCCGGCTTCCGAGCCGTTTACCCACACGCGGGAGGTGTAGAAGGTCGCGCCGAAGTGAAGCTCGACGTGGGTTTCGGGAGCGCGCGGCAGGAGATCGAAAGTGCGGAAATACCAGGCGATGCCTTCATAGTCCTCGTACTTGCCAATGTTCCAAGTATGGGGAACCCGGACGGTTTCTGTGCCGGTCGGAACCGACTGAAACCAGGACTGCGATTCGCCCTGGGCTTGGGGATCGGTACGGAAGAGCCAGCTGCCGTTGAGGTCGGTTTTCTCGGCGCCGGCGGCAAAGGCAGGCAAGAGGATAAGTGAACCGAGCAGGAGCTTCCGGACAAGAGAAAAGGGCTGGCGCATGAGATCTCCGAAAGAAGGATGAGCGAGAGGATGTAAACGGTATCATAGCGGCCTTGTCCGGCCACCGCAACGGTATTGCGGAATAGAAAACCACCCTCGCCCGCTCCGAAGCGCTTCAGTTGGTGCGCGGAGCCGTGCGGCGAATCTCCAACGCGGGCTGAGGGGTCGCGTCGCAGGGGAGACTGGTGACGAAACGAAGCGTTCCCGTGTGATCCTGAAAGGCGAGGCCGGACTGTTGATTGCCGCCTTTGAATTCGCCCCACTCGGCGGGGATGTAGGACACGCAGGTGTAACCATAGGTGGTTTGCGAGCTGGCATTGCTGCTGCGCAGATCGCCGGCGACGGATAGAAACCATAGCAAAACGCTGAGGGCGAAAAACTTCAAAGCGATGCGCTTCACGGACGCTCTCCTGTTGGAATTGGGGCGGTCCGTCGGTTATAGCACGGCTGCGGTCGGCATGAGCGAAGAAGGCTGGCTGGATTTTGCCCAACGACTAGCGGACGTGGTGCGCGGGAGCCGTGCTGCCGACTTTGGGTTGGCTGTGATGAGTGGCCAGGGCAGAACCTGGAGTGTCCGATGCCCCTGGAATGAGTCCGATGAGTAACAAGCCAACCGCGAAGAACACCAGGATGGCGATGGCGATCAGGTTCGTCCGGCGAAAGGCGCGCTGGGGTGTGCTCTCGGGAGGAAGGAAAAACCACTGGGAGGGAATAGAGTCTTTGCGTTGCATGACGGCCTCCTGAACGCGCCAACAAACAGCGTTCGGTCAGAGGCGGATCCGGAGAGGCGAACCAGGCGCCTCGTTCGGCGCCTCATTCGATGAGACGGACAAAGATGGCGGGAGGTTGCAGGGAGACAGCTGTCACGAGAAACGGTGTTTTGGCGGTGCGTTCTACAGCGGACACCTTATGGGAACAACCAAACGCGGCCGGTAGGGTTTAAGGAAGTAGCGAAGGCGACGGCACTGGAATCGCCTTCGGGCAGGTCGCGCCCGCAAAACGGAACCAGCACCACCATCAGACCACTGCGGGCAGGAGGAAGCATGATGCTTTTTCGCAAATGCGTTAACGGTGTGCGGACCTTGGCGTTGGCGGTGGCGCTGGCCGGTTTGCTGCCGTTGTGGCAAAGCGGAACCGCGCGGGCTCAAGTTTCCGTCGGTATCTCGGTGAACTTTGCGCCGCCGGTGTTGCCCGTCTACGAGCAGCCGCTCTGCCCGGGCGAAGGCTATCTTTGGACGCCGGGCTATTGGGCTTGGGATCCGGATTACGGCGATTACTACTGGGTGCCGGGAACCTGGGTGCTCGCGCCGCAGCCGGGTTATTTGTGGACTCCGCCCTACTGGGGATGGAGCGGCGTGTCCTTCATCTTTCATGATGGCTATTGGGGGCCGCGTATCGGTTTCTACGGTGGCATCGACTACGGCTACGGGTACCCGGGACGCGGCTACTATGGCGGGCGATGGGAACGGGACCGTTTCTACTACAACCGCAGCGTGAACAATGTCAACGTGACACAGGTCCACAACGTTTACAACCAGACGGTGATTAACAACGTCAACGTCACGCGCGTCAGCTATAACGGCGGCGAGGGCGGGGTGCGCGAGCAAGCCAACCGACAGGAGGAGGAGGCTTTTCGCGAACGGCACGTGCCAGCGGTAGCCGCTCAACAGCAGCACATTCAGGAAGCGCGCGCGGATCGCGGGCTGCGAGCATCGGACAATCGCGGCAAGCCGCCGATCGCAGCCACGGATCGGCCGGGACAGTTCCGCGGGAATGTCGTTGCGGCGCGTGAAGGGCACTACAATCCGCCGGCGAACCGCGCTCCTGACAATCGGCCCGAGAACCGGCCGGGAACGAATCGCCCCGAGAACCCTGGTCCGGAGAACAATGCAAACCGGACGCCTGAAGCGAATCGCCCGCCAACAACGGCTCGGCCGGAAAACCGTCCGCAACCGCACAATGATCGCCCGCCGAATGCCCGCGCAGCGGAGAACAACAACCGCCCGACCTACGTTCATCCGAACGATCTGCCGAAGGCAAATCGTCCGGACCGCCCGCCGACGAGCGGAAACGCGAAGGCCGACCAAAAGTACGATAAGCGCTCCGACAACATGTACAAGAAGCAGGAACAGGAACGGCAAGACCTGCAGCGAAAGCAGGAACAGCAGCACGCGCGAGCCGAACAGCAGCGGGCGAACGACGCCCGGCGCCAGCAGATGGAGCACCAGCACCAGCAGCAGACTGAGAAGCTAGAACAGCGTCAGCAGCAACAACAGGAGAAGATGCAGCGGCAGGCCCCCCAGGGCAAGCCGGAGCCCCAGCCGCAACAACAGCCGCCTAAGCAGCAGCAAAAACAGCCGGGTGAAAAGCCGCACGGCCGGTAAGCCTAACCACCGGCTTGCCTTCGACGATGCATGCGCGAGGCGAGCCGGTTGACACACCGCGTCAGCGCCAATAGAGTCGGAAGATGACGACTAGTGTGTCGAAAATCCAGATTGGACAGCTGTGGAAGAAGGACGGAACCGGAGAGACCTTTCTGGTGACCAGGGTGTACTCGGAAGCGCTGAGCACCATGGCGACGCTGCGAAAGTCGGGCGCCGAGAGCGAAGCGCTGGTGCGGGTGAAGGTGGAGCGAGCGGGCGGCAGGCAGACCTTGCCGGGATTTTCGCCGGCCCAAGAAGACGAGCGGATTTGAAGGACAGGGATTAGCTTCTAAATCGAGCGCACGGGAAGTCTCACGACGTCGTCGATCTGCATTAGTTCTTTCTGCAGAAAAGGCTCGCCGTACTTCACTCCGATCAAATCGCCGTTGCGTCGGGCGAGCAAATCCATCTTTTCATCGAGTTCGTCGATCGCCAGGTAGACGCGCTGCTTGCGTTCGCTTCGCGCCGGGCGGAACTGCGAGCGGTAAGCGAGGATGGCGCGGCGGCGCCTTTCATATTGTTTGGTGATGTCCACCACGAAGGTTGGCGGCATGCCTTCGAAGGAAGTGCAATACAGAATCTTGAATGGACGGTAAGGATCGCCCGCGATCGGCAGGGCTTTGAGGCCGGCCAGAAAACACCCCTCGTAGCCGAGTTTTGAGGCGTTGTAGTGATCGGGATGGCGCGCTTCCCAGTAAGGCAAAATCACGGTATGCGGGCGAAGTTCGCGGATTTTTCGCGCCAGCGCCAGCTTATGCTGCCGCGTAGCCTGAACGTCGGAGTCGGGCACGCCCAGCGTGCCGCGGTAAGAGACTTTTAGGATTTTGGCAGCGAGAGCGGCTTCCTTGGCGCGCGTTTCGGGCGTCCCGCGCGTTCCCATTTCGCCCGCGGTGAGATCGAGGATTCCGGTTTTGTAGCCGAGCTGCGCGGATCTGAGCAGCGTGCCCCCGCAGGTGAGCTCGACGTCGTCAGGATGTGCAGCGATGGCGAGAATGTCGAGAGTCATGGGCGGCTCCGGTGAAGCGTGGAAATTGTAAGCGTGACGCGTAGCCGGTGGCTAGTGAGGCCTGCTTTGCGCCGGAACTCTGTGCCGGGATTGTGCTAAGTTGTGGGCGCTATGAGCAACAGGCTTGACGGGAAAGTGGCGCTGGTAACCGGCGCGGGCAGGCGGCTCGGGCGTGCGGTCGCATTGCGTCTGGCCGAAGAGGGCATGGATGTGGCCGCACACTACGGCAGTTCGGCGAGGGAGGCCGCGGAGGTGGTCGGAAGGATTGAGGAAATGGGGCGGAAAGCGGTCGCGGTCAAGGCCGATCTGCGCAGCATCGACCAGATTCGGCAATTGCTGCTGGAAGTCGGCAATGAGCTGGGCAAGCTTGATGTGCTGGTGAATAGCGCCGCGAACTTCCTGCCGGGGAGTTTGATTTCGACCACCGAAGAGATTTGGGACGCTTCGCTCGCTACCAATGTGAAGGCGCCGTTTTTCCTGGCGCAAGCGGCCGCTCCCATGCTGCGGCGTGCAAAAGGAGCGATCGTGAATTTCGCCGATACTGGAGGAATGCTCGGTTGGCCCGGGTTTATCGGGCATTCGGTGGCCAAGGCGGGCATGATCAATCTGACCAAGAGTCTGGCGAAGGCGCTCGCGCCGGACGTGCGCGTGAACGCGATTGCGCCCGGGACCATCACCATGCCGGGCGATCCGCCCGAATGGGAGCAGGAATTCGTGAAGCTCGCGCCGCTAGGGAAGACCGGGCGACCGTCGGATATCGCCGACGCCGTGGTGTATCTAGCGACTGCGGATTTCCTGACCGGGCACACCCTGGTGCTGGACGGGGGACGCACGTTGTAGAAAAAATAGCGTGCCAATTCCGAAGTAGAAAAACGATTTGTGGAGATGCAAGGCGTCTTGCGGCAGTGTATTCTAGTTAACTTATGGCGAGATAAGGACGGCAGACCGTGGCGCTGCATGAAGCAGGGTATCCAAAAAGGGACAACGCGAAAATGACCAACGAGACGTACACACAGCCTCATCACGTGGAGGATGTGGAGATTCAGGAGTGGCTGGAGTCGCTCGATTCCGTGCTGGAATCAAGCGGGCCGGAAGTCGCCGCGGAGATTCTGGAGCGCCTGCGGGCGCACGCGACGGTGAGCGGCATCGACCTGCCGTTCACCGCCAATACGCCATATGCCAACACCATTCCCGCGCGGCTCGAGCCGCTTTTCCCGGGAGATCAGCAGCTCGAGCGCCGCATTAAATCGCTGATTCGCTGGAACGCACTGGCCATGGTGGTGCGCGCGAACCGCGAAGAGCACAATATCGGCGGACACATCTCCACCTACGCTTCCGCTGCGACACTGTATGAAGTCGGCTTCAACCACTTCTTTCGCGGACGGACAGAGAACTTCGAAGGTGACACTATTTACTTCCAGGGCCACGCCGCGCCCGGTATCTATGCGCGTGCCTTTATGGAAGGGCGCATCAGCACGCAGCAGCTGGAGAATTTCCGCCGCGAATTGAAGCCGGGCGGCGGCCTTTCGTCCTATCCGCACCCGTGGTTAATGCCGAACTTTTGGGAGTTTCCGACGGTGTCGATGGGATTGAGCCCGCTGATGGCCATCTATCAGGCGCGCTTCAATCGCTATCTGGAAAATCGCGGCTTGAAGCCGGCCACGGACGCGAAAGTTTGGGCATTCCTCGGCGACGGCGAGACGGACGAGCCGGAATCGCTCGGCGCCATCACGCTGGCCTCGCGCGAAGGTCTCGACAACCTGATTTTTGTCATCAATTGCAACCTGCAGCGGCTGGACGGGCCGGTGCGCGGCAACGGCCAGATCATTCAGGAGCTGGAGTCCGCGTTCCGCGGCGCGCGCTGGAACGTCATCAAGGTGCTTTGGGGCAGCGAGTGGGATCCGATTCTCGAGCGCGACACAGAAGGGCTGCTGGTAAAGCGCATGGGCGAACTGGTCGATGGCGAGTACCAGAAGCTGGTTGTCTCCGCCGGTTCTTACGTACGCCAGCACTTCTTCGGAAATGACGAGCGTTTGTTGAAGTTGGTCGAGCCGCTGCCGGATGAAGCCTTGCGGCGTCTGCGTCTGGGCGGCCATGATCCGCGCAAGGTCTACGCGGCGTACAAGGCGGCCGTCGAGCACCGCGGCGGGCCTACCGTCATTCTTGCACGCACCATCAAGGGTTATGGGCTGGGCGAGGCGGGAGAAGGCAAAAACGTCACGCACCAGCAGAAGAAGCTCAATGAAGAGGAACTGCGGGAATTCCGTTCGCGCTTCGGCATCCCGCTGAACGACGAAGACTGCGCCACCGTGCCCTTCTACCGGCCATCCGAAGACAGCATCGAGATTCAGTACCTGCGGGCGCGCCGGGAAGCGCTTGGCGGCTATACGCCCGCGCGCAGCGTCCGTTCCAGGCCGCTGATTGCCGAACATGACGAGCTTTTCAAGGAGTTCACCGAAGGCAGCGAAGACCGGGAAGTTTCAACCACCATGGCCTTCGTGGCGATGTTGCGCAAGATGCTCAAGGACCCGGAAATCGGCAAGCTGATTGTTCCGATCGTGCCGGACGAAGCCCGCACCTTTGGTATGGAGTCGCTGTTCCGCACGGTGGGCATTTATGCCAGCGGCGGGCAGAAGTACGAACCCGTGGACATGAACACGTTGCTTCTCTACAAAGAAGCCAAGGACGGGCAGATCCTGGAAGAAGGGATTACCGAAGCGGGTTCCATGGCGTCGTTCATCGCGGCGGGAAGCGCCTACGCAACGCACGGCATCAACACCATTCCGTTCTTCATTTACTACTCCATGTTCGGGTTCCAGCGCATCGGCGATTTTGTCTGGGCGGCCGCCGATATGCGTACGCGCGGTTTCTTGCTGGGCGGCACGTCCGGCCGTACCACGCTTTCGGGCGAAGGTTTGCAGCACCAGGACGGCAACAGTCACATCCTCGCGCTGCCGGTGCCGAACCTGAAGGCTTACGATCCCGCTTACGCCTACGAAATCGCGGTGATCATTCAGGACGGCATACGCCGGATGTATAAGGATGGCGAAAACTGGTTCTACTACATCACCGTGATGAACGAGCCTTACGCCATGCCTCCCATGCCATCCGGAGCGCGTGAAGGGATCCTGAAGGGCATGTACAAGTTCCGCCCATCGACCAACAAGAAGGCCAAGCTGAAAGCGCAGTTGTTTGGCAGCGGCGCGATTCTGAACGAAGCCTTGCGCGCACAACAGCTTCTCGAGCAGAAATACGGCGTGGCCGCGGACGTTTGGAGCGTCACCAGCTACAAGGAGCTGTATAACGACGCCATCGAAGCCGAGCGCTGGAACCGCCTCCATCCCGGCCTAAAGCCGAAGGTTCCCTACCTTTCCGAGTGCCTGGCCGACTCGCAGGGCGTCCTGGTGGCGGCGTCCGACTACCTGAAGACCCTACCCAACATGATCGCCAAGTGGATGCCGCGCCGTCTGGCGGCTTTGGGCACCGACGGCTTCGGCCGCAGCGAAGGCCGCACGGCTCTGCGCGATTTCTTTGAAGTAGACGCCAAATTCATCACGCTGGCGACGCTCTACGAGCTGAGTCTCGACGGAAAGCTCGACCCGAAAACGGTGGAAAAGGCCGCCGAGGATCTGGGTATCAGCAAAGACAAACGCAACCCGGTAGTGGTGTGAGGGCCTCCGCCTTCGAGCGCTCTCAGTTGGCCTTCGGTAAAAACGACACGCGCCCCGAAGTGGCGGCGTCCAAGTGCTCCTTGGCTTCCTGCAATTCCGGTTGCAGGACCAGCGCACTGCGGTAAGCCTCGATCGCGCCGTTGATGTTTCCGCGCGCTTCGCGCGATCGCCCGAGCCAATATACCGCCGCACCGTCCGGTGTCAGCGACGCTCCCTTGGCGAAATCTGCTTCCGCGTCCGCGTAGTCGCCCAGGCGAAATTCCGCCAAGCCACGCGCGACGTAGCTGTTCTGTTTTTGCGGCTGGGCGGAGAGCGCCTCGGTGAAAGCGGCCCTTGCTTCGGCCAGTCTATTCTGCTCGATCCAGACCACACCCAGGTTATGAAAGGCGTTGGCCAGTTGTGCCGGATCTTGAGCGTATTGGATGGCCAGCTGGAGCTCGCCAACCGCCTCCGGCAGACGATTTTTCCGGCGCAGCATGTTGCCCAGGTTGTAGTGCGCGAGGCCATATTTGGGCCTTTCCTGGGTAGCGCGCAAAAAATGCTCGTAGGCCGTGTCGATGTCCCCGGTTTCCACGTAAGCGCTGCCGAGATTGTTCTCCGCCATGTAGTTGGTGGGCACCACCTTGAGTGCGTGGCCGAAAAGGGAAAAACTGTCCTTCCAGTAGGAGGTCTGCCGCCAGGTCAGCGCCGCGAAGAATAGAAGCGACACGGCGGCCACACTCGCCAGGAGTTGCGGGCGCTGAAAACTCGACGGAAGACTCTCCGCCAGCAGCCACACGGCAAGCACGAAAATTCCCCAAAAGGGAGTGTAGGCGTAGCGGTCCGCCATGGCCTGCCGGCCTACCTGCACAAAACCTATGACCGGAACGAGCGAGCCTAGGTACCAAAGCCAGCCGGCGATCAGATACCGCCGCTCGAGGCGCAGCAGGCAGTAGCCCGAAAAAAGCAGCATGAGCAGGGTGCCCAGCACCGGTTTCCAGACCGGAAGGCTGCTTTCCGGGTGAGGGTAGAAGATGGCCAGATGCAGCGGCCAAAGGCCTTTGGCGAGATAGACGACATAACACCAAAGAGCGTTGCCAACCCGCGCCCGCAACGGCATGTCGACGACCGAAGCCACCGCGTGCGAGTGGCCTTGGGCGAAGACGGTGATGTAGGCGCTCGCCGCGCACAAGACAAACAGCGGGAACTTTTCAAGAAGGAGCGGCCCAAGCTTCTCGAGGAAGAGTTTGCGGTTTTCCGGGTTGCCTGGCACCGGCAACCGGTTGAGCGGCCAGTAATCAAGCACCAGCAGCGCAAAAGGCAAGGTAATGATCATCGGCTTCGAAGCCAGGCCTAGCGCGAACAAGAGAGCGACCAGCAGGTAACGGCTCACGCCGGGCTTTCGCACGTACCAGCCGTAGGCAAAAAGGCACAAGAACATGAAAAACGTGCAAAGCAGCGTCTTACGCTCGGAAATCCACGCCACGCTCTCCACGTTGAGCGGGTGCAGGGCGAACAATGCGCTGACTAGGGCGCTGCGCCAAAGGAAGCCGGTCGCCGCGCGAACCAGGAAAAAGAGCAGCAGGGCATTGACCACGTGCAGCATCAGGCTGGTGGCGTGATGCCCGCCCGCATGATTGGCGAAAAACTGCACGTCGGCCATGTGCGAGAGCCATGTCAGCGGATGCCAGTTGGCCATTACCGTGGCGCGAAAAGCCCATGCCACGTTGGCCAGAGAAAGGCCTTGCTGGATGGCGTGATTTTGCGTGACGTACCCGTCGTCGTCGTAGTTTACAAAGCCGTTTGAAAAGGTCGGCCAGTAGGCCAGGATGGTGACGGCTGCCAGCCCGGCCGCGATCCACACAGGGTTTTTAGGTTCGTGCCAGGGCGCTTTCTCGGAGGAGAGGGGCTCGGAGCTCAAACTTACTCTTTCACCATGACGTAATAGTCAGGCAGAAGCTTGTGGCCTTCCGTACTGAAGATGCGGAAGTTGGCTAGTCCCCACTTTTGCAGGCGGAACTGCAGCGAAGTGGCCAGAACGCCCAGGCCATATTTGCAGCTGCGCCAGAAGTTGATGCTCGAAGCCTCCGCGAAATAACGCGTCGGGCAGGATACTTCGCCCATGCGATAACCAAAGTACACAATCTGTGCGAGCATCTGATTATCGAACACGAAGTCATCGCTGTTCGCTTCGAGCGGAAGGCTATCCAGAACCGTTCGTGCAAACGCGCGATAGCCCGTGTGGTACTCGGAAAGCTTGTACTTCAGCAGCAGATTCTCGAACAAAGTCAGAAACCGGTTCGCCACGTATTTGTAGAGCGGCATTCCGCCCTTCAGCGCGCCGACTCCCAAAATGCGCGACCCCAGCGCCACGTCGTACTCGCCATAGGCGATCATAGCCGCCAGCGAAACGATCAAGTTCGGCGAATACTGGTAGTCCGGGTGGAGCATCACCACAATGTCCGCGCCGCGCCGCAGGGCCTCGCGGTAGCAAGTCTTCTGGTTGCGGCCGTAGCCGAGGTTCCGCTTGTGCACGAATGTCGTTAGGCCCAGCTGCGAGGCCACCTGTGCGGTGGAGTCGCGGCTGCCGTCATCGACCAGGATGATTTCATCGACAAATTCGCGCGGAACTTCCTGGTAGGTTTGCTCCAGGGTCTTGGCGGCATTGTAGGCCGGCATCACCACCAGGATTCGTTTGCCGTTGATCATTGGGAAAAGGATTTGTCAGGTTCGCGGCAGTCCAGATTCATAGCCCGAGCTCCGCGATTTGCAGGTGCCCCAGAACTCAAAATAGTACGCGCGCGGAAATGCCGCAAGACCCGTAACCCGAAGCGTTTCCCATCCATCACTGGCCGCTTAGGCCGGGTCCCCCGGCGGGCGATGCGAGGATATCGGCCGGCTTCAGGCGGCCCGTGGCCAGCTCTGCAACCAGCCGGGCGTTCGCGGGCAGGAAATCATATTGGCCGAGCTCGCGCGGAAGCACCCACGCAATTTGTCGGAAGGCGGTAGGCCGCAATTCCGCCGCTGCGATCGCGGCCGCGAAGAACGAGACCATAACCGTGCCCCGATCGGGGTAGTCGTACTCCACTCGGGCCAGCGGAGCGGAGCGTTCTAGCGTGGCCCCCAGCTCCTCGCGCAATTCGCGGGCCAGCGCTTCGACGGCGGACTCGCCGGGTTCGACCTTGCCTCCGGGAAACTCCCATTTCAACGGGGAAGTGTCATGGGACCGTCGTTGCCCGATCAGCAGGCGCCGATCGGACCGCTCGATAACCGCCGCAACCACTTCGAGACTCATGTTCGGGCTCCGCGAAGCAAGCATACTCGATTTGCACCGAGGGTACGGGCCGATGGTTGTCGGAGGGCTGGCTTGCCTGCGGCCCTCCGTCATCGTCATACTTGGCCTATGTTTTCGCGGGAGGTCCTGGACCATTTTCAGCATCCGCGCAACGCCGGAGAACTCGACGGCGCGTCGGCTTCCGTCGAAGTAAGCAATCCAGTTTGCGGCGACGTCTTGAGACTAGCCGTGCAGGTCGAGCAGGGAACAATCGTACGAGCCCGCTTCCTCTGCCGCGGCTGCGCAACGGCGATCGCCTGCGCTTCGCGTTTGACGGAACTGTTGAGCGGGAATTCTCTCCATCAGACCCGCGACATTTCGGTCGAAGAACTGTCGCGATCGCTCGGCGGACTGCCCGCAGAAACCATTCACGGAGCGCATCTGGCCATTGAGGCCGCGCGAGCCATTGGCAAAAGGCTTCAGCCGGGACCCGCGCCTCCGTCCGCTACAACGGCTTGATTTTGGCCTTCAGAAGGGCGTCCGGATCGTTCAGGTTGACGACGCAGCCCTCTTCGGTCGTGGAAACCTCCTGTAGATCGCTCTTGTGAGCCCGCACCACGGCCCTCGCTCCGGTATCCATCGGCGCCCGCAGCAGCTCCTCATAAACCGCAGCCGCAAAAATCACCGGATGTCCACGCCGTCCCTCGAACATCGGCAACACCACCGGCGCGCGCGTTTCCAGGAACGTCCTGACCAGCGCATCCACCAGGGCAGCGCTGACCAGCGGATGATCCACAGGACACAGCAGCATCCCCTGCGTCCCCTCGGGAAGGCTCCGCAACGCCGCATGAATCGAGCTTAACTGCCCAAGCTGCCAATCTCTATTGACGACCATTTCGTCCGACGCCAGGGTGACTTGCTGCGAAATTGCCTCCGCGTCCGGACCGAGCACCACGCGCCGTACGCCAATCGCAGGATGCCGCGTCACGCCCAGCAAATGTTCGAGGAACGATGCGCCCTGGTAGGACACCAGGGCTTTCGGCGAGCCCATTCGGCGCGACGCACCGCCCGCGAGAATCACTGCAGCCAGCATAAGCATCTCCGAGTAGCGCGAAGCGTTATTGCTGGACGGCGGACTCCTTGTGCTCGCGCTGCAACTTCTTGTGCTGGGCTGAACTCGTATTGCGCCGCACGGCCACCAACTCCGCCGTGATGCTGATGGCGATCTCTTCCGGCGAAAGCGCGCCGATCTCCAAACCCATCGGCGCGTAAACGCGCGCAAACTCTTGCGGTCGGTAGCCTTCCTTTTCTAGCGCCTGGTACACCGAAATCACCTTGCGCTTGCTCCCGATCATGCCGATATAGCGGGCCTGCGTCCGCACTGCCCAGGCCAGCACGCGCATGTCGTCGCGATGCCCTCGCGTCACGATCACCAGGTAGGACGCCGCATTCGGCGAAAGCCGGGCAAAGGCATCCGCATAGTCCGTGTACAGCTCCTGCGCCATCGGGAAGCGCTCCTTGTTGGCAAACTGCTCGCGGTCGTCAACCACTACAATCCCGAATCCCGCCGCGCTCGCCGATTTCGCCAGCGCCATCGAAATATGCCCGCCGCCAAAAATGTACGCCATAGGCTGGGGCAGAATCGGCTCCACAAACACTTCGAGGGTTCCGCCGCAAATCAGTCCGTTGTCGTAGCTGGCCTCGTTGTTCAGGGTGAACACCATCTTTCGCGGCGACTCTTTCTCCATCACCTCTTTGGCCGCCGCCCACACGTCGGCTTCCACGCAGCCGCCCCCGATCGTTCCCACAATCGAGCCGTCGTCGCGCACCAGCATGCGCGAGCTCTCATAGCTCGGAATCGAGCCGTTGGTATGCACAATCGTGGCCAGGGCCCCCCGCATCCCGGCTTTGCGCATCCTCACAATCTCTTCAAACAGGTCCATAGGGCTTCCATCTGAGCCTATGCCGCCCTTCCGACCGTGTCAACGCGTTAGGCCAACGACGGTCTTTCGACCGGGGTTTTGCAGTCTGTTATATTTCTCCACGCCTTTTGCGAGCGAGTTCATGAAAGCCATCCTCTTCGACCGGCACGGCGGCCCCGATGTCCTCCACTACACCGAAGTGCCCCAACCCGAACTTCGCTTCGGTGAAGTTCTTGTCGGCGTCCACGCCTGCGCGCTCAACCACCTGGACCTCTGGGTGCGCGGCGGGCTCCCCGGCGTTCCGATTCCTCTCCCGCATATTCCCGGCAGCGACATCGCTGGCGTCGTCGCAGAGATCGCCGCTGGCGTCACCACCGTCAAGCCTGGTCAAAAGGTGCTCCTCGCTCCGGGAGTCACCTGCGGCAAGTGCGCTGCTTGTCTCGCCGGCCACGACAACTACTGTCCGCAGTTCACCAATCTCGGCTACCTGATTGACGGCGGGTGCGCGCAGTTTGTCCGCTGCCCCGAAGTCAATTGCTTCCCCTATCCGGAAAATCTCTCGTTTGAGAAAGCTGCGGCCGTCCCGCTGGTTTTCCAAACCGCTTGGCACATGTTGCTTACGCGGGCGCAACTGAAGCCCGCCGAAACGGTGCTGGTTTTAGGCGGGGGCAGCGGAGTCGGCTCCGCCGCCATTCAGATTGCAAAGTTCTTCGGCTGTCGTGTCATCGCCACGGCGGGCAATGACGCCAAGCTGGCCAAAGCCAAGGAATTAGGCGCCGACGACCTCATCAACCACCGCGCGCAAAAGATCAAAGACGAAGTACGCCGCCTCACGGGCAAACGCGGCGTGGATGTCGTCTTCGAACACGTCGGTACCGCCACCTGGGACGACAGCGTCGCCAGCCTCCGCCGCGGCGGCCGCCTGGTCACGTGCGGAGCTACCACCGGCTTCGATGCCAAAATCGATCTGCGCTTTCTGTTCAGCCGGCAGCTTTCCATTCTCGGCTCCTACATGGGCAACAAATCCGAATTCGCAACGGTTCTCGAGCTTGTCGCCGCTGGCAAACTGAAGCCGGTAGTCGATAGAACGTTCCCGCTCGCCGAATGCCGGCTGGCCCACGAATATCTCGAATCGGGCTCCCAGTTCGGCAAAGTCGTCCTCCAGGTCACCTAGTCTTTGCTTTGGCGTCCGCCTCGCCTGCGCGTGTGCTAAACTGCTCGCACCTCAAACCAACTAGGTAACCCGACATGGCCAACGGCTCGGCACCGAATGCAGCGCTGTCCGCGCGCTTTCGCGACCGCCGCTTCTATCTCTTCATCACTCTTCTTGCCGCTGCTCTCGTCTTCGCCGGCTTCGCCCGAACCTTCTACCTCAATGCCTGGTTCGCCAAGCTGCACTTGCCGTCTCTTTTCATCGTTCACGGTGTCGTTTTTTCCAGCTGGTTGGTGATCCTGGTCACCCAGGTCTTTCTGGTCTCCGCGAGAAGAATCCGGATTCACAAGACACTCGGCTACGCCAGCATCGCCATCGTGATCGCGATGTTCTCACTCGGCTGGATCATGTCGGTCGACGCCGCGCAGCGTGGCTTCACTCCGCCCGGAGGCCCTCACCCGCTGGCTTTCCTGGCCTTTCAGCTTTTGGGACTGTTTGCCTTCGTCGCGCTCATCGCCGCCGCCTACCTTCTGCGCAACCGTCCGGAAACCCATAAACGGCTCATGGTCGGCGCGACCATCCTTCTCCTGACGCCGGCCGTAGCCCGCATTTTTCTTCTCTTCACCACCAACGCGTTGCTGCCCAAAACCTTGGGCGTGCAGCTCGCCCTGTTACTCGGGTGCATGGCGTACGACTTGGTCACGCGCCAGCGCATCCACGTCGCCTGGATCTGGAGCGCTATCGCGTTCCTGCTGTTCGTTTTCGGAGCCATTTTCGGCGGCACGACCGGCGCTTGGCTGGCCATCGCCCACTGGATCACCGGCGTGTAGAGCATCTTCCGGTCTTGACAGCGGCGTCGGCCGGGCCTACCTTGACCGACACAAAGGCCGGAAGCCGTGCTGGTTGTGCGGCTTCCCCCAAGGAGGTCGTCATGCCGCTCAACCTTGTTTCTCTTTCCCTTGTGGATTCCCCGGTTACCCTGGAAGAAGGCCGCAAGATTCTCGAGCGCGACAACTACGTCTGCCGTTATTGCGGTTTGGACGGCCGCGCCAGCTTCGAGAACGCCTTGGTCATGCGCGTCGATTTCGTCATCCCTCGCGCCCGCAAAGGGAAGAAAAACCCCGACAACCTCGTCGCTTGCTGCGCCCCCTGCAACACCATCAAGGGCACCAAGGTCTATGCCAGCTTCGAGGACGCCAAGGCTCAAGTCCTGGCCCGCCGTGAGGATCTCCGCAAGGCATGGCAGGACAAGACCGCACATCCCAAAGCCAAGGCCGCCAGCGCCTAGCGGCCTGGTCCGGCTTCTTGCCGCGACCAATAAGGCGTCTAGCGGCGGCGTTGTCTCCCGGTATGCTCTGTGCCAAAATAAACCTGAGGCCACATGAGCACATCTCTCGGCAAACACGTCACGCTGACCCGCCCGGACGATTTCGGCAAGCTGCTCGAGGACGAAGGCATCATCTTTACCACGCTCGATAAAGCCGTGAACTGGGCGCGCAAGAGTTCCATCTGGCCCCTCGGCTTCGGACTGGCCTGCTGCGCCATCGAAATGATGTCCATGGCCGCTGCCCGTTTCGATGTGGCCCGCTTTGGCGCCGAGGTCTTCCGCCCGTCGCCTCGCCAAGCCGACCTCATGATCGTTGCCGGCCGCCTCTCGCAAAAAATGGCCCCGGTGGTTCGCCTGCTCTACGATCAAATGCCGGAGCCCAAGTGGGTTATCTCCATGGGTGCCTGCGCCACTTCCGGCGGCGTCTTTAACAACTATGCCATCGTCCAGGGCTGCAATCAGGTTCTTCCGGTGGATGTCTACGTTCCCGGCTGCCCGCCGCGCCCCGAAGCGCTCCTCTACGCGATCCTTCAGCTGCAAAAAAAGATCGATTCGGAAAAGGGCTCGTTCAAGCGCGCCCTCAACATCGCGTAAGGTTTTTCTTCCCGTGAGACAGTTTGCGGGCGATCACTCGCTTTCGGCCGGACTGCTGCCTTCATGCACGCGAATCTAGCGGCTCGATTGTTGGCCTGCGCCATGATCGCAGGGCCTCCCTGCTTGCTAGTCCGTAGCACCTCGCACTTGGCCGCGGCTCCTTGGCGCCTCACCTGGTCCGACGAATTCAACATCCCCGACGACTCCGCTCCCGACCCGAAGAAATGGACTTTCGACACGGGCGGCAACGGTTGGGGCAACCACGAGCTCGAGAGCTACACCGCGCGCTCCGAAAACGTCAAAATCGCCGGCGGCGACCTGGTCATCACGGCGCGTCAGGAGCAGTACACCGGCGCCGACGGGGTCACGCAGCCTTACACTTCCGCGCGCCTCAAGACCCAAAGTCTCTTTGCGCAAGCCTATGGGCGCTTCGAAGCGCGCATCATGATTCCGCGAGGGCAGGGAATTTGGCCGGCCTTCTGGCTACTGGGCGACGATATCGGTCGCGTCGACTGGCCGGACTGCGGCGAAATCGACATCATGGAGAACATCGGCCGCGAACCTGGCATGGTCTACGGCTCCCTCCACGCGCCAAGTTTCGCCGCTCCGACTTCCGACGCTTCCAAGGGCGCACCGCTCCCGGCCGGCCAGAACTACGCAGACGACTTCCATCTTTACGCGGTCGAGTGGGAACCCGGCGTTGTGCGCTTTTATGTCGACTCCATCAACTACGCCACCTTCACCCAATCTGACTGGCCCATGGGCGGCCGCTGGGTCTTCGATCATCCCTTCTTTATCGTGCTCAATGTAGCTGTGGGCGGCGACTGGCCAAAGAATCCGGACGCTACTTCCCAGTTTCCGCAGCAAATGCTTGTCGACTACGTGCGCGTGTACGCCAAGCCCTAGCGTTCACTCGCTTCGCAGCGTAACCATGGGGCTGCCTGCCGAGCCGGCAACCGGCACGCCGTTCAGCGCAACCGCTGCCAGAAACAGCGGCCCGACCAGGAAGGTCGTCGGGTCGTGCGGCTTCACTCCGTAGTCGGCGTTGTAAATCGCCAGCGCCGGATCGAGCGCGTGGATCTCCTTGCGAACCCTTTCCGTCAATTCTGGCGTTATCGCCGCCGACCGCACCGCGATCGTGTATCCCATGATCGACGGTCGTCGCCAACGCTTTGCGCCAGCGAGCGGTACATGGTTGGCCGCAAGCTTTCTCCGAGCGTACGCGACTTGACGTTCCGCGCGACTCCGACAACCTCGTATCGCGCCGCTCCATCCCTGATCTCGCGGCCGAGCGGGTTCTCGTTGGGAAAGAGTTTTTCTGCGAGCGCTTCGCTCACCACCGCCACTTTCGGCTCGGCCGCCGTCTCCCGTCCGAAACCGTGTCCGGCGACCAGCGCGATGTCCAGAGTCTCAAAGTATCCTGGCGATGCCATGTACATCTCGGTGATCACTTCGTCCGCCGTCCGGCCCTCCGCCCGAAACGTGTCGCTGCGATTTCCGCCCGACAGCGGTACCACATCCGTCACCGTCACCGCGGTCACGCCCGGCAGACTGGCGGCGCGCTCTCGTACCTGCTGCATTGCGCCTAGCGGTAGGAAGGGTCGCCTTCAGGCGCGCGGATTGGGGGGGCGATAACGAAAGCCTTGCCGGATGGTATGGCAAGTTCGCTGCCGACAGAGCTGTTTTCCCTGCGAACGTAGCCCATGCCGATCGGAGCTTGCAGCGCGGGCGAGTAAGCGGTGCGGGTTAGGTGGCCAACCTCCTTACCCTCGGCCAGCAGGGAAGTGCCGCTTGCGGGAACCTCCGCAGCGGCGAACCTCAAGAGCACACGCAACCGGTTCACTTGCCCGCGCGAGCGCACGCGCTCGACAATTTCCTGTCCTGTATAACATCCCTTGGTAAAGCTGATGTGCGAATTCTCGAGCCCCGCCTCGTGCGGAATCTGTTTTTCGCCAAAGTCATAGCCGAACCACGGAATCCCTTGCTCCAGCCGCAGGGCGCTGAGCGCCTGGTAGCCCATCGGCCGCCCGTCCGCCTTGGTCACTTCGTCCCGCAGCATCTCCCACAGCTTCGGCAAATCCGAGCGCCCGAGAATCAGCTCGGCGCCCGCAACGCCTCCCGGCGAACGCTTCGTAACGCCACAAGCGACGCCATCAAGGGCAGCCTCTTGAAACTCCAGCTCAGCCAGCAGCGCCAATTCGACACCGGTCAGCTTCTTCACCAATTCCGCTGCGCGCGGACCTTCGAGCGCAAACGTTCCGAAAAGCCCGCTTTCGTCGGTCAGGGTCACATCGTCCATGATGATGTATCTATCGAGCGCCGGGACCAGCGCCTGGCGAATCATGGCAAACGTCACGCACCACAGACTGTCGCCGCTCGCATAGGTCTCCATCTCCGCCTGAATGCGTCCCTGCGGATTCAGAAACAACGAAACCACTCCATGACGGTCAGCCAGGTCCTTGATGTTGTTGGTCAGAATCGCATTCAGGTATCGCACGCGATCCGGTCCGGTAAAGCGAAGATAGGCACGATAATTCTTGTCAATCAGCGCGACGCTCTCCCGCGCCGCGCGATACTCCGCGGCCCAGTCGACGTCCTGATCGCCGCCGCGCCTGGCTGCAGAGAAGTTGTCGGGCAGGGCGCACCCTAACCACGATCCGATCGTCGCACCGGCCTGGGCGTGCAGAGCGGTCAACGGTGTTTCGATTGCCGATTTTGCCGAAGCTTCACTCATAGCGCTGCCAATGCAGTGTAACAAACGCGCAGTCAACCGCGGCTCGACACCGGACTCACCAGGGCCGGGTCACTGACCATCGGAAGCCCAATGCTATACTGGCCGCATGTCGGATGCTCTCGGTGCAAAAAATGGACCCGCCGATGCCGCGCGCGATAGCCGGCCTCTTTTGCACTTCACGATTCCCGTCGGCCTGCTGCAGTGCAACTGCTCGATCATCGGCGATCCCGTCACGCACGAGGCCATCGTCCTTGACCCGGGCGACGAAATCCATCGCATCATGGAACTGCTGGGCCGTCACAAGCTTGCGGTTAAAGCCATCGTCAGCACCCACGCTCATATTGACCACGCGGGCGGCCTCAAGAAGCTTCATGACTACACCGGCGCTCCCGTTTTGATGCACCGCGACGATGTTCCGCTTTATCAGGCGATGGAAGTCCAAGCCGGCTTTCTCGGTGTCGAGCCGCCGCCGATTACCGAGATTCACCAATTCCTACGCGAAGGCGACACTCTCCGGTGGGGTAACCTCGCTGCGCAGGTGATTCACTCGCCTGGTCACTCGCCGGGCAGTTCCTGTCTTTTCCTTCCTGCCGACGCCGGGAAAGTCACGATTAGAACGCCGGTGCTGTTTGCGGGTGACACCCTTTTCGCCGGGAGCATCGGCCGCACCGATCTCTGGGGCGGCTCCATGGAAAAGATCATGGAGTCGCTGGTGACCAAGCTTCTGGCTCTTCCCGACGACACCGTGGTCCATCCCGGTCACGGCCTTCCCACCACCATCGGTCAGGAACGCCACAGCAATCCGTTCCTGGTCGAGAAGTGAAACCTCCGACTTTCCGCTCTTCGCGCTCCCGGCCAACGCTTACTTATTGCCGCCGCTGGACTTCCGCATCTCCTCCATGACCGCTTGCACCAGCTCTTTGGCGTGCACCAACTCCCGGGTGATCATGCGAATGTCCATGGCCGGCAGGGTCGGATTGCGCTGACTCGTGCAGTACACGCCGTGCTGGCCTACCAGCACCAGCGCATTCGTCAGCCGGTCCAATCCGACCGCCAGCCGACCCCGATCTCGCCCATACATCTGCTCGTAGTGCTCTAGTTCGTCCCTGTGCTCGGTAAACGCCGACATTGCTGGTCCTCTTCCGGGAATCCCATAGCCCGTTCACATGTAAGAAGCTTTCAGGCCGTACCGCATCGGGCACAAACCGTTTCACAAAACTTTACCCTACCACTACCGCGCCACATAATCGCGTTGCTGAAATCTTCCGGGACTTTTGCGATTTTTCGGCGCACGATTTGCCCGCTTGCAGGGTGGCTGGGGGTAGCGGGCTGGAGCAACGTGACATGCGACGTTCGGACTTGGTGCAGCACAAGGAAAAGGAAAAGGGCGCGGCTTCGCGCACTTCGCAGATCGTTTTCGGCGAACGCCAGCACCTGCTGCGCGTGCTGGACTCTCTCGAAGGAACCGATTTGCCCGTCGCGCGCGCGCAGCAGGAGCGGCATTCCCTGGAAGAACTGATCCACGCGCGCACCCGCGAACTGAATCAGATCAACACCGCGTGGGATGAAAAGATCGGGCTGGTGTTGAGCGCCGACGCGAAGCCGGAGATGCTTGAGAAACTCGCGAAGCAGGCTCCGGAGGAGGATTTTTATCTCTTGCGCTTGATCAGCGAGCATCCGCGTTCGAACGCCAAGACTCTGCAGCGGCTTGGCCGCCACCCCTATGCCGCCATCCGCGAGAACGTAGCCCGCCATCCGAACGCCGACGCCGCGACGCTCACCTATCTGAGCAAGGATCGCAGCCAGCCGCTGTGGTATCTGGTGGCGTTCAACCCCAATACGCCAAGTCCATTGCAGCGTCGTCTGCGCGACCGGCTGAAGCGCTTGGGCGAAAGTCACGCCACGATTCGCTGACTTCTTCCCATTTCCCTCGGGCGGCCGCGTCCGTTTCGCCGGCCTTCTCTCTGCATCGCCTTTTCGGTTTCCATGGCTCGTGTAAAATGCCTGCCGAGCTATGTCCGCCACGCGCCTCGAATCCTCCCCGGCACCCTTCTCCCGATTTGCCTTAGCAGCGGCTTCCCGCTTTTTGCGCGACAACGCGGTGGCGGTGGTGCTCCTTTCCTTGCTGCTGTTGATTCCTTGTTTCTGGCATACGCACATTCAAGCCGGCGACCTCGGCAGCCACATCTACAATGCATGGCTGGCGCAGCTGGCCGAGCGGCAGCAGATTTCAGGCGTCATCGTCGTCCGCCAGTGGTCGAACGTACTGTTCGACCTGATGCTGCGGCACGCCGCGAGCCGGTTTGGCTTCATGGCAGCGGAGAAGATCGCCGTGTCCATGGTGGCGCTGGTCTTTTTCTGGGGAGCGTTTGCCTTCCTGACCTGTGTTTCGGGCCGCGCGCCCTGGCTGCTCACGCCGCTGCTGGCCATCCTCACGTACGGCTACGCGTTTCACATGGGCTTCATGAACTACTGTTTGTCGATAGGCCTTGGATTCCTGGCCTTGGCTGCAGCCTGGCACGGCGGAGCAGGCAACTGGCTCCTGGCGGCGCCTTTCGCAGCGCTGGCATTTCTGGCGCACCCGCTCGGTTTCGCCCTCTTCGTTTCAGTGGCTTTTTACGTCTCCATCTCGCGGGCGCTGCCCGATTGGCCGCGCTTGGCCGTTCCGCTCCTGGCTGTGGCGTCGTTCATCCTCTTGCACCGATATTTTGCCGCACACGAGGAGCGGGTTCCGAGCTGGCGCGCCGAGAGCATTTGGCAGCTCTTCGGCCAGGATCAGATGAACGTGTACGGCCATCGCTACCTTGCGCTCTCCTGGTTCGCTCTGGTGTGGGGCGGGTTTTGCGCGATGGCCGCCCTCTACGATTGGATTTTCCGTGAGCAAGAGCCGTCGCCTTCGCTCAGGCTGGCCGTAGAGTTCTACTTCCTGGCCGTTGTCTTAACGCGGTGCTTACCCGAGAATTTTCGCACCGAATTCTACGCGGGATGGGTGGGGTTGCTGGTGTCTCGGCTCACTCTGGTGACCGCGGTTTTTGCTCTGCTGGTGCTGGCATCGCTTCGTCTGCCGCGCTGGTCCTGGCGTGGTGCAGCGATGATTGCCGCCGTGTTCTTCGGCTTTCTCTACCGCGACGCGGGCAAGCTCGACCGCATGGAGGCCAACGCCCGCGCCCTGGCGCAAAGCCTGGCACCGGGAACACGCGTGGTGGCGGTGGCCAATCCGCCGGAAGACTGGCGCGTCCCGTTCATTTATCACTCGATTGACCGGGCCTGCGTCGGCCACTGCTTCAGCTACGCCAACTACGAAGCGTCGTCGTTGCAGTTCCGCGTACGAGCGCTGCCGGGCAACACCGTGGTCACAACGTCGGTCGACCAGTCCGATGACATGTCGAGCGGCGACTATCGCGTTGGCAAGGCCGATCTGCCGCTGACCTCGATCTATCAATGCAGCGAGGAGGACTTCACCCTGCTGTGCGCCTTGCCGCTGCGGGAAGGGCAGAAGACGGAAGATCCCGAGTCCGAGCCGGAACCGCAGCGGGGGGACGAGCCGGAAGAGTAGGCCGCGAGGAACGCTTGCCGGGCTTGCCGCCGCCCCCCGGCGGGTCAGGAGCGCCCCCTGCCAGGGAAAGCCTGGCGGAAAAGACAAAATGGCTCTTGTGCCAGGCCAATACCTGCTAAGATTGGCTCCTGGTGAGAGACAATGCTTCCTGTACACCTTCAACCTGAAAGCCACGTTCCTCTCTATATCCAACTGCGCGATCAGCTTCGTGCGCTGGTGCACGCAGGCGATCTACGCCCCGGCGACCGCATCCCGGCCAGCCGGGAGCTGGCGACCATTTTGGGCGTTCACCGCACCACGGTGGCCAATGCCTATGCGGAGCTCGAAGCCGAGGGCCTGATACAGGGCCACGTCGGACGCGGCACGTTCATACAGGGCAACGGCAACGGGTACCCGCTGCGCTTCACACCGCCTCCGCCTTCCCTTGCCGCCAATGGCGACGGGGGGCTGCGCTGGGAGTTGCTGTTCGCTGATGAACGCGGCGACGAGATACTGAGCAGGCTGACGGCCAGCGCTCCCGAAGACTCGCTCTCCTTTGTCATGGCCCGGCCAGCCGCGGAGTATTTTCCCGTGGAGGAGCTGCAGATTTGCGTGAACACGGTGCTGCGGCGCGAAGCGACCGACGTGCTCAATCTGGGATCGTCCGACGGTTACGTCCCGCTGAAGGAGGCGCTGCTCGATCTCTTGCGGCAGGATGGAATTGCAGCCAAGGACGAAAACCTGCTGGTTACAGACGGTTGCCAGCAGGCGCTCGATCTGATCAGCAAGGCGTTTGTGCGGCCCGGCGACTGCGTGGTGATGGAGAACCCGACCTATCCGGGCGCGGTGGCGATCTTCAACGGCGCACGGGCGCGCTGCATCGGCGTTCCGGTGAACACGCATCCCGAGCCGGGCAAGGCCATGGGCGTGGACCTGGAAGCATTGGAAGCGACGCTGGCCGCCAATCGCGTGAAGCTGATCGTGCTGACGCCGGACTTTCACAATCCAACCGGCACTTCGATGCCGCTGGCTGCGCGCCGCAAATTACTGGAGCTGGCCGCGCGGCACCAGGTGCCGGTGGTGGAAGATCACATTTATGCGCGGCTGCATGCGCGCGAGGAGCGAGTGCCCTCGCTCAAACAGATGGATCGCGCGAATCTGGTGATCCACATCGACAGCTTTGCGAAAGTCGCTTTCCCCGGTCTGCGCGTGGGTTGGATCGTGGCCGCGCCGGCGGCCATCGAACGGCTGCGCCTGGTGAAGCAGACGACCGACTTGCATACCGACCAGCTGGCGCAAGCGACGCTGGCGGAATTTCTACGGCGCGGCTATTTCTCGAAGCACCTGGCCAAGATGCGCAAGGTCTACGCGTCGCGCCTGAACGCTTTGGATGAAGCGCTGCGCAAACACATGCCGGAAGAGACGCGCTGGACCCGGCCGGAGGGCGGCATGTGCATGTGGGTGGAACTGCCGCCGGGGTTCGATGCCAGCGAATTGCTGATTCACGCCAAAGAGCGCGGGCTGCTCTTCGCTCCGGGCCGCTACTTCTACGTGCAAACGCACTTGCCGAACACGTTGCGGCTGGGCTTTGCGAACCTGGACGAGAAGGATCTGGCGCGCGGCGTGATGACGCTGGCGGATCTGCTGCGCATTGAGATGAAAAAGCGGCAACGCGGCGTGCGGCGGGCGGAAAGAAGCCGCGTAGCGCTGGTCTGAGGAAAATGGGCGCGAAACTGGTCTTAGCCCCGAATCCGGCGAACCATTGTTTTGGCTGCGGCGGCGCCAACGATTTCGGGATGAAGTTGACGTTTGAGGTGGACACAGAAAGCGGACGCGCGGCTGGTAGGTTCGTTCTCGGCCCGCGCTACGGCGGAGGCGCGGGATTCGTCCACGGGGGAGTGATAGCCGTCCTGCTGGACGAAGTGATGGGCAAGATCTCGAAGCTGTCGGAGGAACGGGCAGTGACGGCGGAATTGAATATCGAGTACCGAAAGCCGGTGCCGACCGATGCCGAAATCGTAGTGAGCGGCTGGCAGGAGAGCGAGCAGGGGCGCAACCGGTTTCGCGTCGGCGAGATTCACGATTCGCATGGGAATCTGCTGGCGCGCGGGCGGGGACGGTTCGTGGTCGTGGGACAACCCGTGGCGAGTGCGCCGTAAAGTGCGCCGAGGCCTGGGTTCGAAATCGTTCGCTGGTGGCCGCCCGGCGACCTAAGCCGGTAATACCCGACAAAGGGATTTGTAGTCAAGATTTGAGGAGACGGTTATGGACACCAAGAAGACAAACGGAAGCGGAAACGGCCACGGCAGTGCGAACGCGGGCAACGCGGCGAACGAATGGCGGGTCAAGGTGGGCCTGGCGGAGATGCTGAAAGGCGGCGTGATTATGGATGTCACCAACGCCGAACAAGCCAAGATTGCGGAAAAAGCCGGAGCCTGCGCGGTGATGGCGCTGGAGCGCGTGCCGTCGGACATCCGCAAAGAGGGCGGCGTTGCGCGAATGGCCTCGATCAAGGTCATTCGCGAAATCATGGAAACGGTGACGATTCCGGTGATGGCCAAGGTTCGCATCGGGCACTTCGCGGAAGCCGAAGTGTTGCAGGCGCTTGAAGTGGATTTTATTGACGAGAGCGAAGTGCTGACTCCGGCGGACGAGGAAAATCACATCTGGAAGCACGACTACCGCGTGCCGTTTGTTTGCGGCGCGCGCAATCTGGGCGAAGCGGTACGCCGCATCGCCGAAGGTGCGGCCATGATTCGCACCAAGGGTGAAGCCGGTTCGGGAAACGTGGTCGAGGCGGTGCGGCACATGCGCACCATCGTGGGCGAAATGAAACGGCTGACAACGCTGCGCGACGACGAACTGATGCGCACGGCGAAAGAAATGGGCGCGCCGCTCGATTTGATCCGGCAGATCGCGAAGACCGGCAGGCTGCCGGTGCCCAACTTTTCGGCGGGGGGTATTGCAACGCCGGCCGACGCGGCGCTGGTGCGGAGGCTCGGCGCGGAGGCGGTCTTCGTCGGCTCGGGCATTTTCAAGTCGAGCGATCCCGAAACGCGCGCGAAAGCGGTGGTGAAAGCGGCGACGCACTTCGAAGACGCCAAGGCGGTGCTCGAAGCGCATGAAGAGCTGGGCGAAGCGATGAAGGGAATTGACGTGCGCCAACTCGAAGAAAAGGATCTGCTTTCGACGCGCGGCTGGTAAGCGATAGCTAGAGCAAACGGCCGGCATAGGCAAGACATGACGAAAAACCGACAGCTGCGCATCGGTGTACTTGCGGTTCAAGGCGACTTCGCGGCGCACGCGGAGATGCTGCGGACCTTGGGCGCGGAGACCATCGAAGTGCGCGCGCTCGCCGATTTGCAAGGCTGCGATGCGCTGGTGTTGCCGGGCGGGGAATCGACCACGCAGTTGCAGTTTCTGCAGGAAGAAGGCTTGTTCGATGCCATCAAGACATTTGCTGGCAAGCAGCGCCCGATCTTCGGGACTTGTGCGGGAGCGATTTTGCTTGCCAACAAGGTCCAGCATCCGGCGCAGGATTCGCTGGAGTTGATGGACATGACCGTTACCCGCAACGCCTATGGGCGGCAGATTGCAAGTGACGTTTTCTCCGGCTCGTCGAAGCTACGGCCGACACCGCTGGAGATGGTGTTCATCCGTGCGCCCATCATCGAAAAGGTAGCGGAGCGCACGGAGGTCTTGGCCGAGTACGGTGGCAAGCCGGTGCTGGTGCAGCAGGGAAATCTGCTGGCAGCGACTTTCCACCCGGAATTAACCTCGGACACCACGGTGCATCGTCATTTTCTCGACCTGGTCCGGAAGAGGACATTCGAAGAAGCGTTGGTCGCCAGCCAGGGATGAACGCCCAAGCCCAGCCGGCCTCGCCCCCCTTGCGCGTGCTCTTTGTCTGCATTGGGAATTCCTGCCGCAGCCCGATGGCGGAGTCGATCGCGTTGCGAGACGCGGCGGATCTGTTTCTGACGGCCAGCGCCGGCCTGAGTCCGCTGGGCGTGGTGCAGCGACTAACGCTCCAGACGCTAGAAGCGAACGGCTATCCGACCGACGGGCTCTATTCGAAGCCCATCCTCAGTGACGCCTGGGCCGACGCGGACCTGGTCATCAACATGAGTGGCTATCCCCGCGAACGTGCTTTTCCGCGCGCCGACTGGCACAAAGTTGAGGATTGGGAGGTGGAGGATCCATACGGATCCAGCCCGGAAGTGTACCAGCGCATCTTCGACAACATTCGGAATAGAATAGAATCGCTTGCGACGCGGTTGCGGCAACACAAGCCAAGCCCATCCTAGCGGAGACAACTTGCAGCGAGCGAAGACCAGCGTTTCGCAAGAAGACTACCTCAAAGCCATTTGGGAGCTCCTCGAGGAGGGGCAGCCGCCGATCAGCGCGCGAATCGCGGAGGAGCTGGAAGTGACTCCGCCTGCCGTGACCGCCGCACTGAAGCGCATGAAACGCGACGATTTGGTGAGCGTGGCGCGCGATGGACGGATTGACTTGACGCGCAAGGGGCGAGCGGTTGCGGAGCATATGGCGCTGCGCCACCAGCTGGCGGAATTGCTGCTGACGGACGTGATCGGACTGCCGTGGTCGAAAGCGCACGACGAAGCCGAGCGGTTGGAACATGCCATCTCACCCGAGGTTGAAGCGCTTCTGCTGAAGCGGTTTGCCGGCAAGAAAGCCTGTCCCCACGGATTGCCGCTGCGCGGAGGTTCGGCTCAGCTGCGCAAACAAGGCGCGGTGCTGCTTTCCGACCTGAACGCGAAAGACCGTGCCGAAGTGGTTTGCGTGTACGAGAAAGATCCGCGTTTTCTGGAATTTCTGGATGAATTGAAGCTGCATCCCGGCGCGCATTTGTCAGTTGCCAAGCGCGAGTACGACGAGACGCTCACGCTGCAAGTTGCCGGAAAGACTCTTCATTTGGGGAAGCCCGCGACTTCACGCATCTGGGTGCGCCAGTTTCCCGCCTGAGGGAAAAGCTAAATTGTCCCTGGCAAACTGCTTATAATTCCTCGCATGGCCGTTCGCCCGTCCAACCTGGCGGCAATCGATACCTTCCTGGCCATCCATGCCGTGCGCGTGTACGTGCGCGACGTGGACCGCAGTCTGCAGTTCTACACGGAGAAACTGGGCTTTCGTCTGGTCATCGATACCAAGTTGCAATCGGGCGAGCGCTGGGTGGCGGTTTCACCGCCGGACGGCACGACGATTCTCACGCTGGTTGCGCCCAAGGCCAAGACCGCCGAACACAAATTGATCGGGCGCGCGACCCAGGTGGTCCTGGTAACGCCAGACGTGATGCGCAAGTTTCAGGAGTGGTCGCAGCGAGGCGTGCGCTTCTTGAGCGCCCCGCGGCTGCGCCGGATCAAGTACGACCACGGAGAGGCTTCCGGCCGCCAGCAAGCCTCGCGCCTGCTTGGCCGAGAGTCTCCCATATGGGGAACAGCTTCCGCCCGCTTCAGCGACATTGACGGAAATGTTTTCTCCCTGGTGAGCTTCGACGAGCTTACGCACGCCATTGAAGCCGAGCGCCGGGAAGAGGCAGAAAGATTGGCGGCCGAGCGACACGCCGCGCGTGAGCTGGAGATTGCCAAGCAAGTGCAGTCGCGCTTGTTTCCGCAGTGCTTGCCGCCCCTTTCAACGCTCGAATACGCGGGAAGCTGCATTCAGGCGCGTGAAGTGGGCGGCGATTACTATGATTTTCTCGACTTGGGTTCGCCGCAGCGCCTGGAACGAGGAGCGGTGCGCGAACTGGGCGCCGCTGCCTGGCATCTGGCATTTGTGTTGGCCGATGTTTGCGGAAAGGGAATTGCCGGCGCCCTGCTGATGGCCAACCTGCAGGCCAACCTGCGCAGCCGTTACGCACTCGCTTTGGACGATCTGCCCCGCTTGCTCAAATCCGTGAACCAGCTGTTCTACGAGAATTCGCCGGAAGACCGCTACGCCACGATGTTCTTTGCAATCTACGATGACCGCACCAGCGAACTGGAGTACGCCAACTGCGGGCACAATGCGGCGCTCGTGTTTCGTGCTGATGGCTCGATCGAGCGCCTGCATTCGACTTCAACCGTGATCGGATTGTTCGCGCGCTGGGAATGCGCGACACAATTCATCACGCTCGGGCCTGACGACTTGCTGGTGATCTATACCGACGGCGTAACCGAATCGCTCGATGAGGCGTTCGAGGAATTCGGAGAGAACCGGCTTATCGAAGTCGTTGTGAACAATCGCGAACTGGCGCCGGAAGCGCTCATGGCGGCGATTGTGAACGAGGTCCGCCGCTTTAGCCCGCACGAGCAGCACGACGACATTACCTTGATTGTGGCCCGGCGCCGAGCCTAGAACGGCCGACCGGTCAGAAGGCTCACTCTTTTCTGCGTGGGTATTGGCGCCGAGCTACAATAGCCGAGCCCCTCCGCTGCGGTCGTTGATCGTTCCGGAGAGGAGCACCTTCATGACCCTTTTGCGAGCAATCGGATGCTTCCTGCTTTTCGCAGTCTGTACCGCACCTTTCAGCGACGCGCAAAAGAAGCCGTTACAGCCTGGCGAGATGATACTTTCCGGAAAGCTCACTCACGTGATGGGAGTTGGCGGCGAGAGCACGGGCTGGGCGCTCGAGTTGAACTCCGACCTGACCATCGAAGGCCAGACGTTCCGGTCCATCGAGATTTCTGGTCCGCCGAAGAAGCTGGCGCAGCTTGCCGACCAGGAAGTGAAAGCGCGCGGCGTGATCAAGCATCGGCACGGAGTGGAGCGAAAGGACTGGCTGGTGCTGGAGGTCAGTTCGATCTGGCTGAAGAAGCCCACGGGGACGGCCTGAGCCCGGAAAGCAGGGTCAGTGCCTTTCCTCGAGTTGCGCTTGCAGCCGCGCGTAACCGGCGCGACTGACCGGCAGTCGGACGCCGCTCGACAACACGGCGACTCGGCTGTCCCGTCCGTAGGGTTCAATGCGTGTGACGCGTTCCAGGTTCACGACGTAGGAGCGGTGAATCCGCACAAATAGTTTGGGATCAAGCGTCGCTTCCAGGCTTGCGATGGTTTGCTGCTTGAGGTGCTTCTTGCCTTCGCTGGCGAGCGCCACGTAATCGTCCTGCGCTTCGGCGTAGTCGAGCTTGGCCACAGGAATCAGGGTCACGCGGGTGCCGTCCTTTACGATCAGACGCTCGGCGAATTGTCCGGCGGGACGGGATGCGGCCGCAAGATCGGCCGGCGCGGGGTATTTTTCCTTCGAGCGGCCCTTGACCCGTTCTAACGCCGCGGCCAAGCGGTCCTTGCCCACGGGTTTCAGCAGATAGTCAACGGCGTGGACCTCGAACGCCTTCATCGCGTATTCGTCGTACGCCGTGACGAAGATGACCGAAGCATCCGTGCCGATTAGCTCCAGAACATCGAATCCCGTGAGCTTGGGCATTTGCACGTCGAGGAACAGCAGGTCGGGCTTGTGCTCGGAGACCGCTTTTACCGCCTCCAGTCCGTTCTTGCATTCGGCGACGATTTCGATTTCTTGGTGCGCGCTGAGCAGTTCGCGCAGCACTTGGCGCGCCAGCTCTTCGTCGTCAACGATCAAGGTACGCAGACTTGCAGGCGGCTTGCTCACGTGCTTTCTCCGTATTCGGCGGGCAGCGTCATGCTGACGCGAAAGCGGTCCTCGCTGGGTTCGATTCGAAGCGTTGCATTCTTGCCGTAGCGCGCCTCCAGCCTGCTGCGAACGTTTTTGAGTCCTACGCCACTCTTGCGGCGCTGCGGCGCTTCGTCATCACGGTCGTTTTCGACGACTATGCCGAGACGGCCGTCCTCGACCTGCGCCGCTAACCGGATCCAACCGCCGTCCGCCATGGACGCTATTCCGTGGCTCACGGCATTTTCCAGAAGCGGTTGCAGCAGCAGCGCCGGAATCTGGCACCGCTTCGCTTCTTCCTGGATGTTTTCCTCCATGTGCAAGCGCTCGCCAAAGCGCACTTTCTCTATGGCCATGAATTTTTCCAGCAGGTCCAGCTCTTCAGAAAAGCGAATGACATTTTTCTCTCCCATGCCGAGGGTAAGACGCAGAAAGTCCGCCAGCAGAAGGCACATGTCGCGGGCGCGTGCCGCGTCGATGCTGGTGAGCGCGCTGATCGAATTGAGGCTGTTGAAGAGGAAATGCGGATTGATTTGAGCCCGCAGCGCCCGCAATTCCGCATCCCGCGCGAGCATGCTGGTTTCCACGGCGCGCACTTCCACCTCGCGAGCGGCCTGCTGCGCGATCAGCACATAGTGAAACGCAATGGACATTAGATAAACCAGCAGACCGGTCACATACACGATCCAAAGACCAGGCGCCAAGCGCTTGTCAAGCCCGGCAAATTGCGGAATGTAGCTCATGGCCCGGGCGAACGGGCCGGCAACGAGAGTCCACAGGAAGCTCAAAACCTGCGCGGCCATGATGTGGGTCAGAACCGTGCGCCACAGCACCGATTTACCGAGCGGCGTAAATCTGCAGAGGTATCCCGCCGCTAGCGGGATAAAGAGCGCGAACATCGCCAGGGGAATTCCAAGCGCCGCGCTGTCCACCCAAGACTGGTTGCCGAGGGTGGCTAGCGCCGGCACCAGCGCGGCGGCGACGCCGATCCACGCGTATTTATTGATCCGGCCGGGGAAGGACCCGCGAAGTTTTCTGGAGTCCGCCATGCCGACCTCAGTTGCGGATCTCCACGCCTCCAAACAACGCGGTGCCGAGAACCAGCAAGGTCTTTTTCGGTTTGTCAGGATCGGCCGGCGGAGAGAAGCGCGTTGAATCCGAAAAACCGCCGAAAACGCCCTGTCCCCGCGCGGCGACGTACCACGTCTCCGGCACCCGGAGCTCAATTCCGCCAAAAATGGCATTGGCGTGGATCACCGCTTCGGTTTCGCTCATCTCCGCGTCCCGCAAATCAAGTTCGATACCGCCAAAGATGGCCTGCAGGCGGCCGCCGCGAAACTCTCGGCTGTTCAACCGCTTCTCCACGCCGCCGAAAATGGCGTTCTCGTCCAGAGTATTGCGCGGGTCGAGAGTCCCCTGGGGCGCGGGGGGCATCGCTTTGCGCGCCTGAATCGCGCTCCACATGGCCATCGCACCGCCGGCTATCAGCAACAGCGGCCAGAACTGGTTCCAGGTAAAGTGGCCGATTCCGAGCTCGCTGAGCTGCAGGAACAAGCCAAACAGAAGCAGGACGACACCCCAGATCCGGGCGTCGCGCCTGGCGATCTTTGAGACACCAATGAAAATCAGAATCATCGGCCAGAACTGCAGGAACTGACGCGCTCGAACGTAGCCCAGGCTGTCCAGCAGGAAAATGACGCCCACTGCCAAAATGATGGCGCCGGGTACCAAACTGCCTAGAGGGCTGCCTTGTGCGCAGGACCGTCTGCGTATTCTTGCTTCCAAACGGTCGTGGATGTCGTTCCTCACGCGGCGGCGAGTATCGTCCTCGTCCCTCCAGGCCGGCGGCTTGCCCCAATTTTTTTCGTCGTTATCCATCCGCTTTCCTCAAGATCACCCATCAACGGGTTGCTCTGAACGTTTTGAACATCCGCCTTCAGTGCCCTTTTCGCGAGAGCGCTGCCCCAGTCAACATCACCGCCATCGGCCAGCATAATAACAGCACCCGCGCGGCACTCAGCAAAATCCCGTTGGGGTTCCAGGCCAGGAAATCGACGACTTGCAGCATGGCCAAACCTATCGCGCCGAGCCAGCCAAGCGTCTCGGCAGCTCCATGGCCCAACGCCAGGCCGGCCTCCAACCACAGCGTCCACAATTGGACAAATAGCGCCATTCCCCCAATCGCCAGCAGCACCCGTCCCGCCGTTTGCTTCCGAGCCGCACTGCCTTCGAGAACCGCAACCATTACCGCCTCCACTCCCGCTGTTCCTTGCGGGCAGGCCCAGAGTACGGGGGCTCAGGCCTGCGCACACTAGGCTTTCGGCAGATAGGGCGCGGTTACCGGCGAATGACGGCCGCCCTCCGGTGTACGGCTGCCTCCTTTTCACCTTGCCCTTTGCGACCCGACGGGCAGTGGCCTGTTTTTTTTGATATCGCTTGCAAATCCAATGCGTTGCGGCTAGCGTAAGGGGCACTTTTCACTGATTGGGCAGGTCTCATTCTGATTTCGAGGAGTTTCTGAACATGGGTTCGGATACGTCTCGTACGTCCTTGTTTCCTTTCTATCGCTGGAAATGGCTGCTGTACGTGGTGCTCGCGCTGTTTGGCGGTTCGATCACCTTCGTAGGCGCGCGTGCGCAGCAGAAGGCCACCGAGGAAGCGAAGTTCCGGAAACTGATCGACGACTATTGCGCGGCCTGGAGTTCAGGCAATCCCGATAACGCGGCGAAGTTCTACTCGCAAGAAGACGGCGTTGTGTTCTATGACGTGGCGCCTTTTTCCTATCACAACTGGAAAGAGTATCGGGCCGGCGTGCAAAAGCAGTTCTTCGACAATCTTTCCGGGGCGAAGTTGACGGCAGGCAAGGATCTAAAGGTCACCAAGCGGGGAATGGTTACCTGGATGACCGTGCCGATGCACCTGACTACTACAGGCAAAGACGGCAAGACCGCGGATTATGAGCTGCGCTACACGGGCATCTGGGAAAAGCGCGGCGCGCGCTGGATTCTGGTGCACGAGCATATTTCCGCCCCGCTAAGCTAAACTTAACGCCGGGACATCAGTCAGGCCTTTGACGCGCCACCCTTCATGTGGAATGCACTGAGCTACTACTGGATCGCCGCGCGGGGCTTCCGCTTTCATCCCTGGGACAGTCCCTACCTTCGCTGGCGGCTGGAAACGTTCTTGGGAGCGGAAGCGGGGGATGCGAGCGCGGGGCAATTCCTCAAGATCCTTTGGAAATACCGCCACCAGATGCAGGCTTTTGCAGACTGGGCCGCAGAGCGCCGGCGGGCTCAGTCACACTAGCGGCTTGCTCCTTCGCAGGCGCCAGAACAGATAGGCGGAAGAGAGCAGGAGCAGCGGCGCGGTGTAAAAGCCCGGCCCCGTTCCCTCGAAACGTACGGAAGGCACCGTGCCCCCGTGTATCGTGGTTAGGATATGGCCTCCGCCATTCGCGAACTGAATACCAGCAAAAAGATAGGCGATTGGCCGCAGCCATCCTGAGTTGCGGAAGGCAAAGGGAGCGAGCGCAAGGCAAACCATAAGGGCAATCAGCAGGCCGGTAAGCCATTCGCGAAAGGTCATATCGATTCTGGGGAACCACGAGAAATGGCCGTACAGGGTCAACACGGTGGCATTGAAGTAGCCGACGAAATCGTGAACCGCCTGATCCCAGATGTGAAGCGCAAAGACGGCGCAGAGTAGCAGCCAGGCAAGACCGAAGCCTCGCTGGCTGAGGGGAAGCTCTGACATGGGAGGATTCTACACAGGGTCGCTCGGGAGATTGTAAGCCTTGGTTTCTAACCCTGGCAGCGTGGTCTCGGCCTCAGCCAAACTCGCGAGGGCACAACGCGGCCGCTTTTCCTTCGATTTGAGTGGAGTCCAGAAATTGACAGGCTTCATCCGGGTCGCCTTCGAGTGCAGCAACGCGGGCGGCGTTCCTCGCGCTCTCATCGGCGGTATACTCGATAGCAGGAGGATTTATGACTGAACTAAACATCCTCCAAGTCGCGCCGGAGCTGCATGAGGCGCAATGGTGGGAAGCGGAAGCGAACGGCAAAGTCCACTGTTATCTCTGTCCGCGGCACTGCCACATCGGGCGAGGGCAGGCCGGCTTCTGCTTCATCCGCAGCAATCACGAGGGAAGGCTCTACAGCCTGGGCTACGGGGCGCCCGCCGCGATACAAATCGATCCCATAGAGAAAAAGCCGCTGAACCATTTTTTGCCCGGCAGCTCTGTCTTCAGCATGGGCACGGCCGGTTGCAACATGGGCTGCTTCTTCTGCCAGAACTGGGATATTTCCAAGTCCAGGCAAGATCAGGTCAACGCTCGCGATGTCCCGCCGGAAGAAGTGCCGTTGCTCGCGCTAGGCCAGGGATGTCATTCGCTGGCCTTCACCTACAACGAGCCCACGATTTGGGGCGAGTACATCATCGATATCTGCAGGGCCGCCAAGCCACACGGCCTGAAAACCGTGATGGTGACGAACGGCTACATCACGCGCGAAGCCTTCCACGACATTTACGATTACATCGACGCCGCGAACGTGGACTTAAAGGCGTTCACTGAAAATTTCTACGGAAAGATTACACTGACGCACCTGCAGCCCGTGCTGGACACCCTGCTTTTGCTCAAGAAGGAGACTCCCGTCTGGTTTGAGCTGACCAACCTGATGATCCCTACGTTAAATGACGATCCCGGGGAAACGCGCCGGTTGGCGGACTGGATTTTCGATAACCTGGGGCCGGACGTGCCACTGCACTTCACCGCGTTCCATCCGGATTTCAAGCTGCGTGATAAACCGAGGACGCCGCCCGAAACCCTTCACCGCGCGCGGCGGATTGCGTTGGATGCGGGACT